>Ga0136643_10017929_pt1 | contig 10667 bp, 7 predicted proteins | sample TergutLab28metaG_FD_96883 | JGI IMG/M metagenome (GOLD analysis project Ga0136643, IMG submission 96883) | Labiotermes labralis P1 segment gut microbial communities from Petit-Saut dam, French Guiana - Lab288 P1 (version 3) (version 3) | ecosystem: Host-associated > Arthropoda: Insects >... | reverse complement strand
TGCGTCTTTTTTTTTTGGGGGGGGGGGGCCGAGGATAACAAATCAGTAGGTGGCCATGCTGGCAACGTATTTAAATCATGCACTTTGAGAAATGTTGTAACGTTACGTATTAGAATTCACAGCTTTCTGCGTTTCTGTATGTAGTGTTCTACTTATGTTGAGGTTGCAGACTGACATGTTGGGTACCAAACGGGATTAACACGGTCATTGTAGGTTGTTATACGTTCTTTACGAAGTAAAAAAAGGAGCGGCTGCTGTGGGTACCACGTCCGTCCGTCCGTCCGCGTGACCTTTTACCATCGACTAAACTGTTGGTCGGATTTTCATGAAATTTGTTGTAGGAGTCCTTAACAAAAAGTTGTTGCGTGGGCTTGAGTTTGGTAAAAAGTCGGAACACTTGAGTGCTGCTTTACTTAAGGGTGGAAGTGAATTTCTAAAGCAATCCTATTACAGGCATGGACAGGCCCTGAGTGTTCCAGGAGGTTGAGGCTCCCAGATTTGAAGACAGTCGGCACATGAAGGTGGTAATGTTGTCAGCCCCACCGGCCGCCTCCCCCCCCCTCCCCCCTAGGAAATATTCCTGTTACACTTTATGTTCATACCGTGCATATTGATTAATAAATGTTTATTATATACCAACATATACACAAATAAGTAGTGTAAATTTATATTAAAATTCCTCCGACATATTTCGGTGTTAATACAGCATCTTCAGGGAGTTTACAAGTTGTGTTAGCTAAGGTTATGATTTATTAAAATGATCAAATACAATATAACAGTGTGTTGTTATGATAAGATCTTGGTAATTGTGGCCGCATATGTAATGCTGCAATGAATAATATAAAATATAATTAAAATATAATAAAATGTTATATTTTTAATATACATTCATTATTCGAACCCGCAACCTTCCGGCTTGTAGCGTAGTGCCTCATCCAACTGCGCCACCGCGAGCCTCAAGTGAATTTTTACCCGCGCTTTACATATTTCTTGACCGATGTGGGTGAAATTCGGTATGAGAGATCCCCACATGATGCTTTTCAGTACTGTGAAAATTGGTGCCGTGAAAGTAATATTTACTTAGGGGCGTAAATCAAACTTGCCCTTGTTTCTACACTTTTCGCCCGATTGGGACGGAGTTCGGGATAGTTTTATAGAACTTTATTAAATTATTATAGAGTTCGTGAAAATAACGCAGTGAAATCCATACTTTACGTAGGGGCGTAAATGAATTCTGTCCCTACTTATTGCAGTTATTGCTTGATTCTAGTGAAATTCGGTATAAAAGATCTGCACACCTTGTCGTTGAGCCGTTGAAATTTTTCTAAAAAAAATAGGCGATGAGAATGTCGTTCTTTCCAATATAAAATGGGCAATGGGCGTCTTTTTGTCAGCTGTGTGAAGTGCAGTTGTCAAAGTGTTTATTGCTGTTTCGTGACCTTCCCCCAGATTTTGCCGCATAGGTCACCCTGTGGATTGAGCCGTCTGTGGAGCAGACTCTTGGCGGGGTGGTTTATTGTTATCCGTTGTTATATTAAAGCTTGCATTATTCTAAAGGAGGTACAGATTGATATTGATATATTTGTTAACTGCAATTTGGTTGACACCCGGTGGCAGCTGTACAGTACACATTTACACACAAACCATACATAGAACAACACAATTAACAACTTTTGTTGGAAGGCTTTCTGGGATTCGAACCCAGAGTGGTCAAACTAAGATTAACGATCAACTAACCGTGTAAAAATTATCGCCTAATGGGAAGAGTGGGGCCCGTGCCGTGTCTTTGCGGGTTATACCCTGGCATTTGCCTTACAACTGAGGAAAAAGCACGGAAAGCCCTCAGTCAGGGTAGCCGAAGAGTGCCAGTTGGCGCGATGAAAACAGAATATGCAGAACAGAACATACATAACAATAAGAATACATAAACATAACAATAAAAATACGTAACTTACAAAATTAAACGAAAGCATACAAAACATTCAGCCATATATACGATGATATAAGCAGCAAACTTCATATGATCTATATATATATCTTCTAATACTGTTAGACGTCCTGTTACTACACTTCACTACACTTAACTCCACTTCATTCGTCGACGCTTCACTTCCTCTCATTTAAACTTCACCCAACTACACTTCACTACACTTCACCTCACTGCACTTTTAGATGATTTTCGCCACACTTCTTTTCCTTTCATTTCATCCCGTTTATAATTACTTTCGTAACTCTGTTTCTAAAAATCTTAGGTTTACAAGGGAAAGTCCCTAACGCTTCTGCAGGTTCCAGTTTTTAATGGTCCTATTTACAAAGGAATACTTCCCGAGATCCGTTCTTTGCTTCCTGTCCCTAATTTCCCGAATTTTCTTGGAATAAGTCAAGTGTCACATTTATTGTGGCGGGACCGTGGCTTGTAATGCAAGTTTGTAGCCGTTTTATTGTGTTGCACATTCTGCTGAATACATAAAACTCAACCAGCGCTCCAAAAATTCGTGTATGTCAAAATCAGTTATTTCTACGTCCTTGTAAGGGGGAAGCCCTTTGAACGTATCGAACTATACACACACACACGAACACCAACACCAGCTTGCGCATGCACAAATAATTCTTACCCTCATGAACATGGATCAGAATTAACCCTTTACCTGCTAACGTGGAGAATATGGTGAGCTCCGAATAATGCTAGCAAAGGGCAGTTGGGATTTAACTCGTCGTGTAAATGGTTAAGTCAGTGCGTCCGATTGTACTGCTCTCCATTAATGGACGACCGGCAACACAGTCCACTACTACTCCTTTAATGTTACAGAAAATGGTTTCTTCTAGCTTAACACTGCTTCAGTTCTGTATATACTACGCACAACTTGTCGATGTTTCACATAAAGTAGCACAAGTGATGATTTAACAGGGGCCTAGGTTACACAAAAAGTGACGAGCGCTTGAACTGTAATTAACTGCAGCTGTGAACTTGTGCAGAAAGACGAGTCCTTTTCAGTATGTGCGTTTTTCTGATCGGGCATGAGAGTTTCTAGAGCATATAAGCGCAACAGCCTCTGTTCATAGTTTCCTTCTTTGAGAGAAAATTCAAACAGTATGCAGTCCACAGCATTCCCTGACCCTGCTGGCCAATGGTGGCGCAGTACCAGCATTATTTTCGGCGGCTCATGTTTTACCTTAAAGATAACGTTGTTCGTTAAAAACTGTCAGCAGAATGTTTGTCAGTGATCAGGATATTTTTGACAATTATCCCCAGACACTTGAATGATCATCAGTTCGCTTTACAACTACACCTATTCTGCATACAACTGTATATATTTGACATAATGATAACATTACCTACCTTGTGTTTACAGACATATTGAATGTAGTAGCACAAAAAGTGTGTGTGTGTTAAACCCATCACACAGTGCGACACCAAAGCATAGCTGAATAAAATACGTGAGAACAAAAAAGTAATGTGGCTAGCCTTCGCGTGGTTGTCAACCAGAATTGGCGTCGGCAGTGAAACGAGCGAAGTGCAAATTGTGCCCCATCAAAAGATGTTGCTAAAAACGCCAATTTTCCCCACCTCCCTCCCACGTTCCACGTGGTGCTTAGGATCGTAATACTGGCTGACAGTAGCTACGGCGAGAAATTTCTGTCCTGTTCAAACCGGAGGCCCCTCTCACTCACCCATGCACGTATATTCACATTTGCGCACACACACGAGAAGTCAAGAAACTAGTGCGCAGACTCGAAGCGAATTCTTTTTCTTGTTTCGTGACTACGGCAACGCGTTCAGTCGGTTGTGCTCGCTCTAGTGATAGTCTGGAGTAGCAGTGCGGTGGTGTAGGTGTCGTAGGTGCTTGCTGCATTCGAGCAGTGTATTGATCGTATGTCTGTGGCCGACAAGTGTTGGCGAGTGAGTGACTTCATTTAGTTTGTGGAAGTGCTGTAAAACCCAGCAGTCAAGAGGAAGGCTGCATCAGTACGAAAGTAAATATGTGAATTCATCTTTGCATCAATAATTCTAATGGCTGTTACCACGATGCATGCGTGAGGGGAAGAACTGTGTGTTGTAAGAACCACAAATAAAAACAGCTACCCGATTTAAAAGGACCCCACGTCCTAGGAAGGGCATTGTATGAATCCGGCAAGTACATGTAGTCAGCAGCTGAGGTGAAAGATCGTTCCTCCTCATTGGAGTTGTCTTTTGTTCGTGGAAACGTTCACAATGTAGTGACATTAATTTAGAAACAGGGATTATTGCAGTGTGTTAACGTGAATGGGGATCAGAGATTGACACGTGCTGAGTGAGTAGATTGAAGTTGGAGAAGCGGCGGTGGTAGGGGTCAGTAGTTTGTGACTGGAAGACAGTGGAGTATCTTACTAGTAGTATTACTGCAGCTAAGATAAGTAGTAGTAGTCCACAGGGCCAAGGTCACCCCCTCTTTGTTGGCACCCTTGTCTGAAAAGCAGTGCCTGAGTGCACCTCTCCCCTCTCTTGAGATAATTCGCCCCTCCCAGTCCGTTACTCCCTCCGACAGCATTAAACCAGAGGATAGGAGATGAGGACTGGATGCAAGGAACATTCGGTAGGAATATAAGAGACGTCCTTGTTTGTTGTCGTATGTCCGCAGAGACTGTCTAATCGGATTACAGAATCTGCAAGGTAAGTAATAATTACATAGCACTACCCATTATTGTGTGGTCATTTACATCACAAACACAAAAAGTTAATTAGGTACGTAGAACTTACCTCTAAGCCTTCGATTCTCTTAACCATTAACCCAGGATTGAAAATGGCAACGGATACGTAGACAAGATCTTGTCGTTTTTTTATTATCTTGTGCACACACTTTCTCCGTAGTCGCCTCTGACGTGGATGGGAAATCCCGAAGTTAGAGCTAGAAATGAATGGGCAGGGCGAAACCACGCAAGGAGTGCAGTAGGATATAATTTATACTTCTTAAAGATGATATCTGCGCTCTTCTGGGATATTAACGGAGTGTATAGTGGTAATTTCGTACCTACGTTTGGGGACAACCTATCGGTCCCTTGTTCAAGGGTCAAGAAGTATTTTCTTGACCCTTGAAGATGGGACCGATAGGTTGAATCCAGACGTCGGCAAGGAATTACCACTATGCTGAGAGCACAGATCTTCCCTGTCTACTTGGCTGCCAGAGCCTATTATTCTTTAGATGGTGCTTATTCACTTGAGCTCTGTAAGCATTCGGTAAAGTGAACTCGAATGAGAGAGGGGTAAGTCTTGTGTGCTTCAGAGTACATGTAATTGTCTGGCTGATTAATTTGTTTAATCTTGAACATGTGACGTCTGTGAGATGTCGCAAGTGTGTACGTGTTCCTCGCGTTGAAATCCACAGTATTGCAGTCAGTTTGAGGTTGTTACCACATTTGAAGAAAGTCCTGGAAACAGTGCCCTTCGGCTTGCAGACACGTAGTTTAATGCGTGTTGAACTTCTGCTGGTGAAATTGAAAGTACGTCCTGAATGCCCCCCTCTCCGACCTTCTTTAAGCGCCAGAGTTATTACAATAGACTGTATCACTTAAAATGCCCCACACGTAAAAATCGATAGCACAGGTTCACACCTGCCGAATGCGGAGACTAGAATACCGTGATTATTATTGTATCGCCATAAACACTTGTAAACGACACAAGGAATTGCTGTTGTACTGTCTTGCCTAAAAGGTCACAGGTTTCGTCCTAATCGAACAGATGATTTAAAAAAAAAGCGGTGTGTGTGTGTGTGTGTGCGACAGCGTATCGGAATGAATTTGTGGTCTCGTAAAAAAAATGTACCCAAGTATTATAGTTGCGCTCATAGCACAGCACACACAAACCTCAACGTGATGTAATGGGACTTGGTGGATTAACGTGGAATTTTCTGCAGACCAGACATCCGTTGGGCTGAAACCAAGCGTCATCGCATCGCGTACCCCGTGAAAGCACCAACTCATAAAATTCAGGCTTCATGATCCGTGTCATGCGATTTGTGAACCAACTTGCCATAATGGATGATTGTTTAACAGCTGACGACGTCTCCAATACGCTTGCGTGGACTTGGCGTTGAGTGGTCTGTAATTTATGCGATTAGGGAGCCGACAGGAAGTGGCCAGCCATGTGGGTGGTATAAGGAACGTGTAGTATTGGTAGCATTATAGTTTTAGTGGCGTGTAATGTTATCAGTTTATTTATAGCCATGCGCTTGCATCCATTCGTATTGCAGAATGATAACAGAACAGTGTAAGAGGGGCAGTCGTCGCTGCCGCTCTGATACAGGGACTTTACGTTATCGGACTAGTATTGTTTCTCGCGTCTTGTCCGCTTATCGTATCAAACGTTACCCAATCAGTAGTAGCCTGCCCAGACGCCCGTTCTCGGAGCTCGTCGGAGAGAGCTTGTTGGGTCTCTGCATATAAAGTCGCCGCGGAGATCCCACTCGAACGTCGAATTGTTCTGTAATGCACACGCTAGATGCAGTTCCTACAAGAAGAGCATTTTGTAGGGTACCGACATTGGTTGTTGTATAGGACATGCTCGTTCTGTTTAGTGATGATGGTTTAATGTCGGTAGATACGTGAACTCTCAGAATAACAGGTGTCGTTCTGCAGAAAGCCGCGTGTTAATCCGCGAAGTGCTGTTAAGCGATCGTAAGTTCGGTGTGTGTTGCTCGTGACTGCTGTCGAATATTATATCAAGTCGGCCATGTTATAAGACCTGCAACTCCGAGAATAACGTACTAGAATTTTTTAGACGAAAATTGCAGGTAATGCGGAAAGAAACAGCCAGACTTTATGAGAGGCCTCTGCCTCGACTTACTTGAGTTCCTCGTTAGTTGGGTTCAGAGTAAGACTTTTGTACAGTACTTTGATTCTCAATTTTATTAACTAATCTTGGGTGACAAGTGACATGCTCTTATTATCGTGTTTATCAGTTATGTTTGATAAGCCGAACGAATCGAATACGTCTCCGAGAGGTCCAGAGTCCAAATATAATCATTTTGCAGCTTTGTGACAACGTTTCTGGGTTCATGTCACGTAGGAGAAGCCTTTTTTGAAAGTGAAAGGATAGAAATGTTTGTCATTGTTGGTGCATATTTCCATGAAAATGGTTATGAATTCGAAGAAATTAAACCTCAAATTCTGACCTGCCTCACTAATCTTGAGAGCAATTTTACGAGTCGCTTTTCAGTCCCATCTCTTTTTTCAGCATGAATGGAACCGAAATCCAGTTCTGTTTACAGCCAGTGAGAAGATTAGTCCCCTTTTGTAAAATCCCAGGAATTTCAGATGGAACAACTTGGCTTCCGTAAAGTTTAGTTTGAAAGTCTGCTTCAGGTAGTGTTCATCTCCGACACATTGGTACCAATATACCAAATATACTTAGCCATACTCGGAAGACTGTGAGTTGGATTTTGGTGGCGGCGAAGTCTCAAATATTACACACACACACACCGCGTTTTGTTTGTCACTCTAACCTACACATTACTGTGTATAAACAAAAGCTCTGTATTGAAACAAAGGTGCTAAATATGCAAGTTTGGAAATCGGGAGGGGATGTCGCTGAGTACATGGGACAGGCTGCACTTGTCATTACTTAAGGCAATAATACATACACATCGTCGTCGTCGTCATAAACATCAAGGATTGGACCCTTTGATCCGTTCCGTCTCCAAAGTTACAACTGCTCTCTCCAACGTTTCTTCGGCCTTCCAATTGTGCTTCTTCCTTGTGGTCTGTAGTAGTATGGTTTCAAAGGGATTCGGTTTTGTGGCTTTCTTTGCAAGTGTTGAAACCAGTTCCGTCTGTATTCATCTATCTTGTCTAGTATGCCAGTAATCTTTAGTTCGCGGCGTATGTAGTCGTTTGTCTTGTGTTCATATAGGGTGTAGGCTGCCAGAGGTATCAATAACTTCATTTCTGCCGCTTCAATTCTTCGTCTTTGTGAGGCTGTTAGAGTCCAATTTTCTGACGCATATAAAAATGTAGTTAAAATTTCTAGGTGTTTGGTTTCAATTTCCTGATTCATAATACATACACAAACTCGTAATTTTTAGTATTATTGTTATATTATTTGTTCTACAACATAACATTTTTTTAGCTCGACAGGAACCCATTGTTGCGTTTCCATGGCAACTCACAACACGTTTATGTTGTTAACAGCCACGTCTACGCCAACAGGAATGACAAGCGAACGTATGTGCATTGAAACAGTTGTTACGCGAACGCACTGCAACGTAACGTTGTACGTACATTGTTTGTTGCAATAACAACATGTTTCAGAGGTTGACATGCAGTTGACATTTAGCGATATTGACCTAAACTCCTGATTCCTCCCTCTTTATTACTTCTCTTGATGAGGGTGATAAGGCGTATCGTCATTGACAAGAATTGCTTTGCCATCCATGCTTCTTATTTTGAGATGTTACTCGACATTGCCAGTCGCTCAGTTCGTATAGCGTCGATGATACATGGATGAACATGGGACATGTTGGTAGAACCGAAATAATTGTAGAAAAAAATGTGTTTCCTTTGCGCTGAGCTCACAACGAATCTCTTAAGTGACCCGGGTTGGAAGCCGGGCCTCGGCGTTGAGAGACCGGCGACGAACCGCCTGAAGCATAGCACAGCCATATATATATAATTTATTATTTATTTATTCTGGAGAGACGAATTCAGTAAACGCCAGAATAGAGAAGTTTTTGACTCCTTCCACGCACTGTAGGGTGCCCCGGCGAGGAGGGAGGAGTTACACCTACTGTGGATATATGTTGGAAGGGTAGGAGGTTTTCTGGATTGTCTAGTAACAGCAGGTTTTATTACATTATTACCTGCGGCGTTGCAGCAGACAAGAATCGACACTTTTTTGTTTGCTTCTTCTGTAGCCAGGATGTGATTTTTCTTGATAGGACAGAGTGTTTTAATGGGGGAATTTGAGATTGAAGCTTCTTTTGTCGCAATATTGAGCTGTTCATATGACGGGCGCCAGGTCGCCCATAAACTGATATCACTCTTCTGGCGCCTGGTATTTTCAGGTGGCTCTTAGATTTTGAAACATTTGTGGACCCGTTGTTCATGTGGTCATTATTTCTCATAAGAGACTGAAGTCCTCAGAATTTCAAAAGATTCCGTATGTGCAGATTATGTTTCTCCACAGATGCTGAGCAGCCTACTCCCAAAAAGTTCTCCTTCATTACACTTTAAAAAATCGGCGCTTTTTCGTGTGGAAGAGGTTCAGTTATTGATGCGCCTCTCTCTGTGTTATGTGAACCACAAATGGTTCACCCGTCTTTTAGTTTTGACATTTTTTCGCCTTCGTTCTTGTTAGCTTATATTTGGACCTACAGCAGAACACCGATTTCGCTTCCTGTCTTGTAGCACGAACAATAACACAGCTGACACCGTATTCTGCTGCCACTTTGTGCACATTTTCACCTTAACGTTGTTTTTGTAGGCGTCAAGATACTTTATTGCAGCGAAATAACCCCTTTAATTGTCTTTTCATTAAACGTGTTAATGAATAGATTGCTGTTTTATGAGAAAGTGCTCGTGAAACGATTATTTACACTGAACACACTGTATCCAGCTTCAGTCTGGGAATCCTGTCCGTAATTACCATACCTAAAATAAATTGTATTATTAGAAAACACAGGCCTGTTTTAAGTAACTGGCCAATTTTTTTTTTTTAACGAAGCAACAGCCACGTATTTGTTGACCTGATGCGTCCCGTTGTGTTGTGTTTTATGTGAATGTACAATCCAAAAACAGTAGAGTAAGGTGAGATTTCGGACTTGCGCCGCGAAGTAGATAATGACGTTCCTTTCTCTTGGATTCGTGACCCCTGAAGAAGGGACCGATTGGTTTTCCCGAAACGTCGGTAAGACATTGCCAGTCGCCGATTCCAGTGTAATTTTCCAAGAAGTATGCTACTTTGAGAATTCAACCATCTCCTCGTCCTTGAGAAGCGGGCCCTCCACTGATTCAGGTAGCTACAGAAAGTCCAGGTCTGGACAGTGACAATAGTAACGGTAATTCACTTTGTACGTAAAGTTCCTTTTCGCGTTTCAACTGCTGCAGCTGAAGGAGACTGGCACCTTGATAACGTGGCTACAGTCACGAGTAAAAGGAAGGTTTTGAGCGTCGAAGGAGAAGTTAATGTGTGGAAGACAAATATAAAATGTAAAGAAGAAGACTGGCGTGTCGGGGATTTTTGTCTCATGAATTCTACGATCCTAACTATTTGTAAAAACGGAACCAAAATTACTGGCGCGTTTGAACGGAACGGACCGAGAATAAGGCGAATTCGAAAGACTGAACGAAGTGACGTCGATGAGGCGCTGCTTAATTGGTTTCAGCAATAGAGAAGCGACATGGTACGTGTGAGCGGTCCTCTTCTCGTGATGACGTTTGCTCTTCCAAAATTTTAATGTTAAGCTAATGTTTTTACAGTAAACCTGTGTGGAAACTTACAATTTAGAAGAGTAATTTTTATTATTTCTAAATTTTAATTGTAATGTAAGTTTGGAATTTTGTATGGGTGTGAGGCTTGGTCGCTGACATTGAGGGAGGAAAGGAAGCTGTGGGTGTTTGAGAATATGGTGTTGAGGAGAATATTTGGACCTAGGAGGGACGAGGTAACGGGGGAATGGAGGAGACTGCATAACGAG
>Ga0136643_10017927_pt1 | contig 10667 bp, 8 predicted proteins | sample TergutLab28metaG_FD_96883 | JGI IMG/M metagenome (GOLD analysis project Ga0136643, IMG submission 96883) | Labiotermes labralis P1 segment gut microbial communities from Petit-Saut dam, French Guiana - Lab288 P1 (version 3) (version 3) | ecosystem: Host-associated > Arthropoda: Insects >... | reverse complement strand
TAACTATCCGAGGTAAAACTCGGTGTGTTTTGCTATATTTTGACAGTTCAAAACGTTGTGTATGTCCTCTGTATAAATTTCTATACGCTTTCAAAGTTGTAAAGCTCTTTTTGAAACACCCTGTATATATATAAGGGGGAGGAGTGGGGATTGAATTAACTAGAAGGCCTTTATTTACAAAAAATAATTACGTTAAAAATGCGGTTGAATGACAAGGTAGTACTACACTCGGTAAAACACGAATGATTTGGTTCCCTGTGTGCTGTCTTAGAAGTAATCACATATAGTTTGTAAACACCTTCTTTGGTAACAAAGTTTTCATACTATGTTCTGTAGACCAAATATGTTTGTTAAGACTATATTACTGAAACTATAAGGTGACCGAAAGTCACAAATACCTTCCTCCGGGGCTGTAGGAGACCCGCAGACCGCATAGTGGTCATCCCTGACCTACAACATTGCCGGCAGTAGGACTCCAGGCTAATTGCAGTACAGACAGCAAACTATTTCATCGAATGCTAGAAAAAGTCACCCTCGTGATCTCGCAGAGTTTAATCGCTCCTTTAAGGAAATGAATTCAGTACTACATAATTAATAATGGTATTTGTCAGCAAATTTACCCTAACAAACATAGTTTAATGCTTTTCATTTTCCCGCTACAATACGAGAATTATGGAGCTCCAAGAAAATGGGACTGCAATTGAGTGGCGACATCATTTTCTGCCGACTAACAGTAAGCCTTTTTTATTTTTTATTATTTTCTGGTTATTATTCACTCACTTAAATTCACGAGATAATATGCGACCATTAAATTTTTTTTATTTTACTCTATACACCCCAATCAAAATAAATCGTACATCGCCTATTAGAAGCTAACAAACCTAAAAATTCAACTCCGACGATGATCAACGATATGCCGAAGCATTCTCTTTAACTTGACTTGGTCCATCGCCTGTTACACAATTACAATTCTAAGTTCCTGGGGTGCGTTCTGCCTCTTCCCAGGTGCAATCCTTTCTGGTGGAATGAGTGACAGAAACGATTTTTACCTAAGGGGTCCATCAAATAGGTTAGCACCTGAGGACAGAAGCAGATTCAGCCTCCGAAATATACTGCTTTAATTTACAACAGACAATGGACAGAGTCCAAAGAATGTATATGTCTCTGACTAAAAAATCAAAGTGGTGTGTGTGCGTGCGTGTGAGCGCGTGCGTGTATGTGTATGTATGTATATATATATATATAGAAGGTAACATGGCAGTAATACGTGGTGATATCCAGAAAATACTTCCACTAAATCTCCGTTTGATGTTACAGGAATTTTTACATACATAGTTAAGGGATTTCCTTCCCATAACAGACGCAGCAGTTACAAGTATTATAATTATAAAAATAAAGTGACAAGAGTTAGTGTATGATTGTTTAGTTTCGAATGTATTCCAGTAAACGAAGCTAGGTCTGTCATATACAGTGCAAATTTCAGTGAACAAATAAAGCAAAACCAAACAACCACGCATGGACTTCAGGACTATACATAGCCTTATATGGGCTTAGTGACATTTTACAAAGTCACGATACGTGCACCTGAACCATTACGAAACATAAAAATGAAGTGTAATACAGTTTCTGTACTCTTTCATAGAAGCTAAGTAGGTTTCATTTCACTTCAACTTGGCTCTGGCTCTGCAACTGCTTCTTCAAGAATCGGCATTAATAGACTCTTTACCTAGTCTATAAAAATGGCTGCTATCAGCAAGCATGTCCGCCACACTGAAGCAACGAAGTACTTTCCCCAGCTGACATACACCGTCTCATTCATAACGTATACAACGAATACCAACGCTGAAATCCACTTAGTGAATATGGTATACAAAATCATAACGTTTCACTTACCTCGTAATTACAGCAATACAATCTTCTGAATCTCTTCTGTTTCTGTACCAAACACACACATAATCCAAACTTATCACTATTCCACCTTAACCTACACACGCCATTACTCCCACTACCTGTTCCTGTCCATCACTGTGACGTATGACAACTCGAGTCAGTCGACTTCCATCAGCTGCGTCATCCAGTAAGAACTAGGCCTACTACCATACCCCCCCCCCCCCTCCCAGAATGCATCAAGGCAAGGTTATCATAGACAGGTCGCAAACTTGCCTTGTTCGTTACCGTGCTTTCGGGTTTATGCTGTTTGGTAGTTCGAACGCAGGTTGTGTTGGGACTGCATGATAAAGGAAGGCATTCTAATATAGGTTGTTGCCTTTGCATGACGATCTCGAGGAAACCATTGAAAACGGTCAGTATTCCTGCGGGGCTTCACTTCAGTAAACACTGATTAAGCATAAACAATATTTCCTCGTTTATTTTCAGAACTGAAAGTAGGGTTTGCCGCTGTAAACATAATTTATTCCTTCTAAAAACATTTGGCAATTTGGTACAGCCCGTGTAGAAGTGACACAAAACAGTTCATTGGACGGTTGCATGCCACACCAATCATTGGCATACAACATTGGCTTTGCTGTACTATAAGCAGTACCTACCATCCACAACCCTTAAAGGTCTGATGTAACAGTTGCAAGATCTATTCTGGTAGTAAAGCTACACTAATTTTCGTTAAACCTATCCTCAGGGTGCAAAACAGAGCGACTGATGACAATCTTCTCTCTCGTAATGGTTTTCTACTTTTGAATGAAGAAAAGTATTAGCACTCAAAAACTTCAGCAAATTATACAATAACATGCGGGCAAAGACTCGCAGCGTAATACAAAGATAACTGTGTGAATAGGTGAGTTACATGTTTAAGAGTCGGTGTATCTTGTTTATAATTCAATTGAATCATAAAGAAGAAATGAAGATAATTACCTTAAACATAGACGTAAATATTTCTTTCCACAAAGGCCTTCTTCCAGACACACATTTGTCAATCATCACACGCTACCACACCATGCCTTGTCTTACTGTAAATGAAGGGACTTAAGTGAGAGTTACAGCACGACAGCTTATGGTATATTTTATGTTCTCTCGTGTTGTTATATACTGATCCTTGCAACAGCAAATCGTGCTACTTTGGCTGTCAGTAAATAAGACTAATTACATAGACCATGGGTCTCCATCCCGGTGCCCGCCAAGGTTCATTTGCGGCCCACGGCCTATTTGCAAGCTATGTATATACTATAAAAATACAAAATCATTTAGGCGGTTTTTATTTTTTACGTGCGGTTCGCGAACCAGCCCGCGATAACTGAAGTGGCCCTTTGCCATAAAAACATTGGACGCCAGTAACATACAGACATCTAGCAATATACTGAAGTATTACAAAGCGAATAAAATATATTTTACTATACCTGTTTCAACCATTTTTCCTGGACTTTCTCTTAATTGCGGTTATGTGGATAGCATTCCTTAGCACAGGACATCAGTATAAGATGTAACGTATCATAACTGAGAATTATAATAGCCGTTGTGGCATAAGAAGAATCAAATCATATTTGCACATATATAATCAGTTTCCAGTATTTATGACACAAAAATGCAGATCTTCGCTGTTTTTTAACGTTACGCAGAAGTCCGAGTTCTATTTGGACTTACTGAAACTTGAAGATGGGACACCGATAAGTTGTCCCGAAACGTCGCTAACTAGCAGTTAATATACTCTGCGTAAAATCCCACAAGATTGAAGATCTCATTTACACCGCGGCGGAAGCCTGAGATCACGCATAAAAATGGATTTATGTTTATAATAATGATAATCGTTCGAATCTCGGCTTCCTCGGTCCGTATTTAAAGTGTGACTTCGGTACGTGGCGACTGCAGGGTAGACCAAAATCACTGCAACAAATTAACCCTTAGCCCGCTAACGTGGAAAATATGGTGAGCTCCTAATAATGCCAGCAAATGGCAATGGGATTTAATTGGCGTTTAAAGGGTTAATATATATACAAAGCGGCTAAACTTCTAAAGCATATTTTTTTTACGTTTTGCTGACCTTGCATCTCAGTATAATCTTAGTAATAGATCAGCTTAATGCACAAATTCTTATATTATAATAAGTTTATTATATTCCTCTACATGTTTCGAGCACTGTTTTGCTCATCATCAGGAGGTCAAATTGTATTATACAGCATCTGGTATCGTCACACTCTGTAGGTGACGATACCAGATGCTGTATAATACAATTTGACCTCCTGATGATGAGCAAAACAGTGCTCGAAACATGTAGAGGAATATAATAAACTTATTATAATATAAGAATTTGTGCATTAAGCTGGTCTATTACTAAGATTCTAAAGCATAATTAGCACATGTAAAATGGTTGTTTGTTAGATTTGCAAATTCAGCACAAATTCTTTCAAAATACTCTCAATACAGTCCTTAGAGTGGAGGAGTTTGCAAGAGTAAACACAGCTTAATTTTCGCGGTACATTTATTTCACGCTGTTCATTAATAATCCAACAAAAATATTTACATATTAATGGAAATTAATACGGTGTGCGTCAGGAGATATCACTTGAGTTATTATTGATCGATGCCATTTGTCACTATTTGTGAAGTCATATCTCACTACAATAAAGCAAACAAGTGTACAAAGTAAACACAGTTCAAGATAATACATTTTATACTTTACGCTGTTTTCGAATATACCGCATGCACACTCCTCAACCTGCAAGTCCTCTTCTCCTGAGATGCCAAATAAGTTAATTGAAAGAGGTGAAATATAGCCGATTTTGAAATAAATATATGGTATTACTTTTAATGTTTAATGTAACAGAAAGTGTATAACAACCAAGAGTGAATACAGTAGTTAAATTAAATACCTGTGGCCAAATAATTAATAATTCTCTTACCTCTTACACATTGTTATTTCGTTTCATGTCTGTGTCTGTTTGTGTGAGATGAGGGACACTTATTTTATATATATATATATATAATTTATCGAAATGTTTTATTTACTTTAAGTATAAATATAATTTCACTGTCAACCATGCTAATACACTTGAAAATTTAAAGTATTACACTTTATACTTTTATAAATCAGGCCTATTTAACTACCTTTTGTTACATTCCTCTTCCATACTGTTTTTCTGGTTAAGAAAATGGGGTATTTATATGCACTTGTTTTTCCATCATTCCTATTATTATTCATACTTCTAGCAGTACGCGGAAGGTAATTACATACATGACAGTTCTTCACTATTTGTTTTCATTGGAAGAGATAGTAGTAGTAGTAGTATTATTAGTAGTAGTAGCAATACTGATATTTTTAATATAATTTTCTAACCTCGTTAACGCCATATTTTATTGCTGACAAAACCCACTTACTTAACAAATACAAACAGCAGAATTAAATTCTTATAAGTCTGCAACATCTTCACTGTAGTTATTTTCAATATATAACATCAATCAATATTTAAACAGCATTCGATTTCCAACAGGTTAGGCTACTATACTTATCTCGAATATTTCCCCCTGACAGCTACAGGTTCTTCCAGCACCCATGTTCCTTGCGCGTAACTGCCACTGGGTGGACTCGTCCACGAAATCGTGTACAGCTGAGCCAAAAGTATGTACGAAACAAATGTTCCCTGTATAGCCTTAGTGAGATACAAAGCGAACACTTTAAAGATTGTCTTGTGATATAACAATAATTATGTAGTTATAAGCACTTCCATACCTCACTACATACCCAAATACCTGTTACCAGCACAGCTACTAACACATAATTTTAGGGTTCCGTATAAATATATTTTATTAAAGTTCTTGAAATGTTACTTTTAAGAAGGATCACGTACAAATATAAAATGTAAAATATTTGTCGAAAAGAAATTCATTTCAGCACACGATTAACATTCGTATAAACTACATAGCGAAAGTGTAAAATCCGTCTTAATATTTACTTGTGGGGTAGGACCTACGACAGTTTAAAGAGAGAAAAAAATTTAAACTCTTATTTTATAGTTTATACATTATACACTTTTCTTCTGTATGTGTATAGCTTAACGTCCCACACATATAGAACTATTGTTATAGGGACTGTATTGTATCTCACACTAGCATTATAATTTACATCCAGTCGATGAATAGGTTCGTAATTCTACATAAATGCAACAGAGCGAATTTAATTAACAACTTATCCTATATTACCGGGGGTTATTTAACAACGTCGTCATTTGATGCCATTCTGTAAAGTACGTGAGGGATGAATGAAAATGTAGTACCGCTGGAATAACATAGACAAGGGGAAACGGGAGTACGCGGGGAAAAGTCTCTCAGTACCACTTTGTTCACCACAAATCCCGCACGCACTGGGCTTGAAATTAACCGTTTTCTCCGCGGTTAGAGGCCGGCATATAATGGCATAAAGAATGGCACGGTTCATATATAATAAATTTTATTAAATAACCCATACATTTATGATATATCTTTTAACAATATTCGTATCATAACGAAAACGTTTGGGTATGGTAAAGGTAAAGGTAAAGGTCACCCTAGAACATGCCATGAAGGCCCAGAGGGCGAGTAGAGGAACCGTTCTACTCTTTCTTTAACTTTGGCATTAAAATGAGGGTGGATTGTCAAAGCCTCGCCCCGGCCGCTTCATACCCCCGGGAATGACCTGGTACCCATTGTATAAGAAGTTGGGTGGGCCCCAGGGCCGCTCAAGACGCGTTCGGAAAATCTCCTCTCCACCGGGATTCGATCCCCGGACCGTACAGAACGTAGCGAGTCGCTATACAGGATACGCTGTCCCGTCCCACATTTGGTTATGATATCTAGAATCTTATCGCAAATTATTTTCAAGTTACACCACACTTCACAGGTATCTAAATTAGTGTGGGGATACAAGTGGCTCTCTTACAGCGCTGTCCAATCTTTCTGTAATTATTATTATTATTATTAAGCCTTTTCAATTCAGAAGTCGAACTAAAATTTTAATTCCTTTTACGAATAAATAAGAAACTTGCCAAATCTAAAACAATGTAAATCCACGTACTGGAAAGTATAACTACAGTTTCGAGAGAAACATTTTGTGTTATAAGAGGTGTCACTTGACAATCGTGTAATCAATTTTTCCTTTTAAAGAAGTATTTAAACTATTTTACCAAAAAGCTACGTGGCAGGTTAAAGTAAATATATAAATAACACACATTTCTGTTTGTTGGTAAACACTTTTCCAAAAACATGTATCGATATTATCAATCAATAGATCAACCAACAAATGCACTTAATAAAACACAATTCATGACCAGTATCGAACTCCTACACATTTCAGCACTGGAGTGCCATCCTCAGGAAGTCTTCTAGAACAAAATAATGAAAGACCAGCACGCTAATCTAGGTACTGCACCGCCATCTGAATGACGCAATACCTCTATTAGCGTGTTGGACTTGTATCCTTCTGTTCTAGAAGACTCCCTGCGGTTGGTAACTCCGGTGCCGAAACATGTAGGAGTTGGATACTTTTTCCACATTGTATTTTATTAAGGGAATTTGTTGCTTGATAAGCTGACTTCAGAATATGCACGGTATGAGAATATAAAACATGTATCGATATTTTTCAAATGTCGCATTATTCCTAATAATATTCCATTCATTTTTAAACTCATCAACCATTATTAGTGTTAGAAGAAGATTGCCTGTGTAATCTTTGCAACGTTGTGATCTTACAGTGATAAATAAATTATTCGATTCCAGGAATATCAGTGGACTGAGGCACCTCGAAGTTGTTCCTGCGCAGGGGGATGGTTGACAGCTGCTGGTCAATGGGCGCACGTTTGTCGTAAAGTGACGGCGCCTGGAAAATTATGCCACACGTTCCACCGATGCAAGCGAGTGTAAACACCCAGAGGAAGAAGCGATCAAGTACCATTGATACGTACTTCCAGTCCTCCACAATCTGCAAGAAGCAAAGAGTTTGTTTCTTGTAAACTCCCATTACTTGAGATTTATTGAGCTTTACATATTCCATAACTCTATACTATCATAACACAATATTAAAATGGATTATGGAAAAATATTTTGTAACGATATCGAATACATTTAAATAAGGTTGTAGAACGTCAGTCGTGATTGACTTGGTTTTATTTTACTCAGACACCACAGGATATCTTACCTCAGGATCAGACTGCATTTATCTGGTTCAGAATTGGGACAAATTAGGACCATTTTGAATACGATTAGGAAACTTCCGGTTCCATAAAAGTGATCAAATTAAATATTTCTATCTTCCTTCCCTGATAGGTCTTAACTGCAAGTGAAATTTTATATTCTGAAGGAGGTGAACATGTAGACCACTCTCTGCTTGCATAAGACGCCGTTTAGTCTCTTAAAACGAACCATCAACGTTTCGAAGACACCTATCACCGCTACTTTCTGCTCTATGCACTCGACAGTAGATTGCTTTAGAAGTTTGGTTACCTACCTAATAAAATACACATCACACTTCATATAAAAGTAACTTTCAATTTAGTATACAACTGCCTACTTTTACAGGTACCAATAATGCTTGTAAAAAGAGAGTGAAATAGAATATTTTAATATTTTACTAGTTTTAATGTTAACATGAGTGAATGAACAGTACTGAATCTATCAAATGTATAGTTCGCCTTTCATATAAAATACAGTCACACAGGTACTAGAACTGTTAGCATAGTAAGTCATTATATACAGAGAAATATAGTGTGACGTCTAAACCAGAGATTATTACTGAATTAATTTCCTGTCAGAAAAAATCACACCAGCGTTAAGTCCGATTCTCAGTGGTTACAGATTTATCATTACGAGGATGTGAGAAACTAAGAATGAGCACACGAGCAGTTACATAAATGTCTTAATGTTTAATGTGCAATAAAAGCTCAAAATGACAAAACCCGGGCACAAAACGCATTCTTGCACATCTCTTAATGCGTTACTAGCTCCTTTTAAGTGCTTTAGGATTATTTTCACATGAGTTGCGCCATCCAGTTGCGCCATCCAGTTGCGCCATCCAGTTGCGCCATCCAGTTGCGCCATCCAGTTGCGACGATACAATAAATCTCCTGCTTTATTTTCTACGCCACATCTTTGACATACGCCCAAAGACAAAAACCAGGGGGGGGGGGTTGATAGAGTTATGCAGAGTCTGACTTGAATTATAATTTCTTCACTAGAGTGAAATAAAATGACAAGAGCAAAACTAACAGATTTGTATACCTAGAAATTTATGGTTGAGAAATTAATCTTTATGCGTTGCCCCTTCTTTCAGTTACAGAAACAAATGCACGTTGAATATTTAGGAATGTGTTGTTCATCTGAAGGAGACTGAATTTTTTCACTCAGAAGAGCTGTCTGTTGTTTTCTGCTCTCGCCTGAAGAAAGACGTAACTGGATGACGTCGTGGAAATGCTGTAAACAGAGGCGCTATATTCAGCAGTGTATGTAGCAAAGTTCCTTAAAAATCTATTACTTAATACGTGTCCCGTGAGATAATTCTCCATAGCATATTCCACACATAACCTATAAACGGAAAGACTGGCCATTCTGTGCCCCATTTGGGCCTATTTGTTTTTATTCCTGTAGCGCCTGTCTTTACGTATATGATCATATATAAAATTCTATGAGCTATAAAGTGAAGATTTTGAGAGAAAAGTTCAATGCATTCATTTTCTTTCAGTTCCAAGCAACATCGTCTACAGCCCTTCCCAGATGTGAATTTAGACAAAACTGATATCCCCGCTCATAATTAAATATTTTATAAGCCAAGATTACACAGTAAATTCCTTGGAGGAAAACGTTGAAAGAATAGTAATGCTAGGTTTACGCTGCGAAGAAAAGTAATTTTGACGACGCACATTGGTAAAAATTTCGAACAAACCTTCATTAAATGACGAAGGAAGACGCTAATAAGCAACTTTATCTGTACAAACCAGAACAGTGTACAAAGGAGCACCTGTAAACCTGAGGTACAGGCGGTCCTAAGACTGCGCTGAATTGAAAAGTAAACAGTATAAGAATTTAAAAATATTCTTTACCTTCCACGACTTCCAAGTCACAGTATGTGGGTAAACAAAACTTTTACGACACCCCAAAATACAGACAGTGAATTCGTAAGGTAACGTTGTGGACATCGCAGCTTTTGTTGTGGTTAGAAACAGCAGCGTTATCTGTATGATTTACAGTTCTCAAGCACGGAACCTAGCACCTTCTTGTATGAAGTACTGCACCTCCCCAAATTAGGAACGCCCCCCTCCCCCCGCAACAGATGACTTTTCCCCACTGAGGTGCGCTCATCCGCTGGAATCTCCAACACTCGACGGCAGAAATATCACACTATAGCTTCATCTAACTGTATCAACGTTCCTCAGAGTTTCTAAGCTTCGGATGAGTGACGCAGTCTCTGAGGAAATGTACCTCTGTGACTGGGTACATAATAGTACATGTGGCTTAGGTAGAAGTAACTGTTTTACTCCATACTATACGTTCAACACTAATTACTTCACTCAGCACTTCGACGCCTAACGACGCATGCGCTGCGTCGCATGTTGCAGGGTTCGTTTCCCGAACGACGCTGCACATGTGTCGGCCAGTTACGACCTTTCTTGTACAAACTTGTTGTGTCTTTTTCTTACACTTTCGCTTTGCGTGTGTGTGTGTGTGTGTGTGTGGTGTGTGTGTGTGTGTCGTGT
>Ga0136643_10017926_pt1 | contig 10668 bp, 3 predicted proteins | sample TergutLab28metaG_FD_96883 | JGI IMG/M metagenome (GOLD analysis project Ga0136643, IMG submission 96883) | Labiotermes labralis P1 segment gut microbial communities from Petit-Saut dam, French Guiana - Lab288 P1 (version 3) (version 3) | ecosystem: Host-associated > Arthropoda: Insects >... | reverse complement strand
AGAAGAAGGTGGAGAAGAAGACTAAGAAGAAGGAGGAGGAGGAGAAGAAGGAGGAGGAGGAGGAGAAGAAGAAGAAGAAGAAGAAAAAGAAGAAGAAGAAAAAAAAGAAAAAGAAGAAAAAGAAGAAGAAGAAGAAGACGACGACGACGACGATGATGGAGAAGAAGAAGAAGAGGAAGAAGAAGGAGAAGAAGAAGAGGAAGAAGAAGAAGAAAAAAAATGTTAATAACAACACATTAACTGACATTACCCTATATCTGCCTTGCATAAACAGAAGGAAAACCCACGTAAGGACATATTGCTTAACTCGTATTAGAATGATTATGTAGAAAGCCTGTATTTTTATGTGGATATATTCGTAAAATTTACTAAGACTTGAGGCAGAGTTGCACAAATCTCGGCAGTCAATTTTCCGAGCGATTTCGTCTTTTATGATGGCTCCTTATGGACTATTTTCGTGTCCTCAATATGCATCTTTCTTTACTCCACTATACGTAGACCTAGAATTTTGGGTTGACTTCTGTATTTTTCGAAAATCTTTGCACAATTTGTTCAGAAAAGCGATAACATATCTCAAGTGATAAAAAAGCCCACGGATGTTTTCTCCTGATAGCTGCATCGCTAAACCCTTCCCTCTTTTCCGGTTTGAGTGTTATCTGTATTTTATTTTATTCATTTTTCTTTGCAAATCATGGGAACCAGAAATCTAACCAATTTTGCGGACTTTTGGAGCAGGGAGTACTCACTGATATTAACTTTCTGGCACGAGGAGCTAAATGGAAATACAAACTGTGAAGCGGAAGAAATGCTCGTCTGTTTCCGAGTAAACATGCACGAAATAGGTAGATAAGCCTTACTGTTATGAAAGACAATAGACACTCATGACTACCAAAACAATATGGCTTGTTGCGCATGGCAGCATATGCTGTAGACGGAACTTTGGACGCACTAAATGTTTAAGCTGTTTAACTTAACTGACACGCACTCTGCAGGCATACTGCCACTGTGTATTCATTTTCCACCGCATATACAAAAGCAAATCGACATAATACCTCGTAATTAAACTTTTCCACAAGTTACGAAATAAAATCTCTTTAGCTTGCCTGGTTGAAACAAGCAGACATTTTAGTGTCTAGTGTACAATATTGTTTCTGTTGAGAATTGAAAAGTACAGAGTATTGACAATGGCAGATTCTGCGCGTCATCGAAATGCGATCCACTGCTGCACTCGAAACAGACTAAGAATTTTGCGAAATATAATTTTAGGGGCAGAACCCGGTACAAACTTTCTAATGTCCTGTGATTAGGTGCTAAATCATGTGAAAGGACAAAGAAACACGACCTGCATGTTGATGGGTACAATTTATTGTATTGTAAAATTTATTGTATTGTACAATTTGTTGTATTGTACAATTTGTTGTATTGTACAATTTGTTGTATTGTACAATTTGTTGTATTGTACAATTTGTTGTATTGTACAATTTGTTGTATTGTACAATTTATTGTATTGTACAATTTATTTTACGCCACTGGCTTAATGTAGATTTGTGTCCAGTAGGCATAAGCAGGTTTTTAGAGATTACGCTTTAGATGGTTAAGTAGGAAAAGGCATATTGTCTGTCTCCCGCTTGTCTAATTACTATACAGGGTTATTCAAAATGTTTGTCGGGGTTTTAACAACTTGTCATACACAATACACTTCAGATAGCAGTATATTTTTTTTATTTAAAAAAACAACACTCCAAGTTTTTGTTACATACCTTACAGGTGCTCTATATGTGCACCCTTTGTGATTCTACAAACATCAACCCGATAATTCAGAAATACAGGGTTATTCGAAATGATTGTCTTGATTTTAACAACTTGTCACACATAATACACTTCAGATAGCAGTATATGTTGCTTGTTATTTAATAGAACAACACTCCAAGTTTTTGTTACATACCTTACAGGTCCTCTATATGTGCATCCTTTGTGATTCTACAAACATCATCACGATAATCGAATTCGTTCCGCATGTCAGCGGTGATGGTTTCAATGGCGGTTCTGATTCATACCTTCAGTTCCGGGATACTTGAGGGAAGAGGAGGAACATAAACCTGATCCTTGACGCAGCCCCATAGAAAGAAATCACACGGGGTTGCATATGGAGAACGAGGTGGCAAGTTGTTAAAACCCCGACAATCATTTCGAATAACCCTGTATGATGAAGACGTATTGGGGAGTGGAAGTTAATATCCGCTTAATTCTACTGTCGACAGTAGCTGGAGGTGAATCATTAATATTGCACTTCCATTTCTTTGAGACTCAAGTTGGATTGTCCGATAAGAATTTGAAATGTATTCAATTACAGATATAAATATTGTATTATTGATACATACAATATAAATAAATGTACTTTCAAATACTTCAATGTTTACCTCCCCCTCCCATATATGCTAACATTTCAAGTACAAACAAACATAGACTCTGTGTGGATAAGAAACCAACTAGATATCACTTTTGTGTTATCCTTTATTTTCTCCTTTACAAGTTGCTCAACATGTTTCGGGCAAATATGTGCCCATCTTCAGGAGCTGACGACCGAGTAGTGTTTTCGCCACGTGTTGGTATTGTGTGTGTATCTAACGTGAGCATTCCGCACACACCTATGGTGTGTGGTCCTAAAGATGGGCACATAGTTGCCCAAAACATGTTGAGCAAGTTGTAAAGGAGAAAATAAAGGATAACACAAAAGTGATATCTAGTTGGTTTCTTATCCACACTGAATTACGATGCACGGTCAACCACAAGTCAGATAAAAATAAACTCTGTCGTTAAAGTGTGAAAGTATGTACAATTTTTTTCGAATGATGCGTCGAGGCTGTTTGTGGGTTCATGCCATCTGTCGGGCACTTCAAGTAACTGAGTCTTGTAGAAATAAAAAAAAAACAATGGTGGATGTCAATGAGTCTGTTAAAGCCAACTCCTTACACCCACTTCAATGTGATTTCGTGCTGACATTCTGGCGAGCCGCCACTGTAAAGATCGTCATTATAGGAGCGAGCAGTTTCGGGAGGACTCTGTGGTTCCCACGCATCTCCGTTCATCTCGGTGAACAGACAACCTCTCCACTCTCCGGGAAACAAACATCACAACACAAAAAGAACAGAGAGCTAAAGTACACATTACATGAGTCCTCACAATCCAGTATCCGATACTTTTTGACTTCATTGTTTTGCCCCCCCCCCCTTTTTTTTCCTTTTTGTAAGACTAAGAAAGTCGTGGGGGGTGGGGGGGTCTAGCTCAAGTTGAAGTATGGATGGCATCAAAACCCACCCTCACTCTTAACCACCCTTCCTAAACTAACCTTCCAAACTACCCCCGCATCAACTAGGCGCCCCCGTGGCGGCCGACAGCCCCCCCCCCAAAAAAAAAACTACTTGAGAAGAACAAACGAGAATCATCTTTATTTTGTTTGGGATCCATCTAGTGTGTCAGTGGCGCCATTGCGAGGGTCGTCCTGACTTCCGGTCGACACAGGATTGCATCTCATTGGTCCCGAATGTTGCCGTAATGAGCCGCTCATTGGCTGCGCAATTCACTGGCATTAGAAGAGGGTATAGCACTTATTTTCAGACGAATATCTTAAAATAGAACGGGACTCGACTTAGCCGTGTGGGGCAAGTTTCATTGTCACCTGAAGTTTAATATCTTTTTGGTTGCAAAGCTGTGAATTTGGACGTTCCTTTCTTGGCATTGAGAAAGATCTCGTACTGTCGACATCCGGGCAACTTCTGACCTAACGACACGCCGTTTCAACCCAGAAATATGGTCTCTATAGCAACGTCGCTGCGAGAATCTCAAGTCTGGCTTCATGTTGCCTGTTTTTTTGCAGAATTCTGACATCATAATGAATTAAACTTGAAGTCTACCTAAGAAATGGTTCTGGAATAAATAACAACATAATCTCTTTTGATTGGATATTACTTATGGTTTTCAGCTTAATTGTTGGCCGGGCTAGAGTAGTCAGTATAGCGACTCGTCACGTGTTCGACAATCTAAGGATCGAATCCCGGTGGGGACAGAATTTTCCGCACCCGTCCACACTGGTCCTGCCGCCCACCCAGCCTCCTGTACAGTGGGTACCGGGACTGTTTCCCGGAGGTAAAGCTACCGAGATGCGGCGTTGAACACCCCTTCTAGCGCCCAAGTTAAAGAAAGAGTACATCTATACCTCTATTCCTCTTATAGGCCTTCATGGCCTATTATAAAACGAATTTTACCTTTCAAACAATTTTCAACTTAGTTTTACACTCTGATATAAATGTATTAATTTTGTAATATGTCTGTACTTAAATTCTTCCTTTCTATTTAAATAAGATTTCAGTCGGTATAGACGCAAAGCTACAGGCTGGCATCACAGAAGTCACGGTTCGATTTTCAGTTGGGACATCAATTTTTTATCTTTTTTCCTCACATACACCATCCAGTGCAAATGTGCCATCCGCGCATCTTCCTTTTTATTGTGAAACTGAGACCTTCTAGGGTTAAATCGGAAGGGAAGTGAAACTAATCCCTCACGTTCAACTAGAGCTGAACACAAGAATGTCCATCCCATATGTCGTCATGGTGCACAGAGGAAAACCTTTACCTTTAACATGCTTTGCAAATGTCCCGTCAAGTACTTACACACAAAGGGATATCAAAGGTATCCTTTCGTATTTGAACAGCATGAGAAAATTCAGACCTATTAATGTAGAAATTTTCCAAACTTAAGACATTACAAGCTGTCAAAATTTGTCTTCCAGGCACCTCTTCTCTATGTTCCTAACCTGTGTTCTGTATTGAAGCCAGTTCTTCAATAGCGATTTAAATTCACACAGACACAAAATATGAACACTGCATGTCGATTTGTTTGCACTCGCACAACATGTTCCTCTGTCAATTCATTCGACCACCGTCAGTCAGAAATGGAAGAATATGTCATGGGTTACAAAATTAGCCTGATAAAATACATAAACTGTCTATTATTCCAATAAAGGAATAATAAGCACATAACATCATATTCTTGTTGTTGCTAGAGATAATGTCGATTTCGTAAGTGATATTAGCATGCTACTGAGAAAACCGCGGCTCTAAAATATCGCTGCCAAAGTAAGTAGCATTTCAGGTCCACAGCGCAGAGCGTTTCCTGGAAATGTGGGAGATAACCAACTGTTAAAGGATCACAAGTTTCATTCACCAGTTAATGAACGCCGACTATGTAAGGTCACTTAACCACTTCAATATGTAAGGTCACTTAACCGCTTCAGTACGTAAGGTCACTTAACCACTTCGATATGTAAGGTCACTTAACCACTTCAATACATAAGGCCACTTAACCACTTCAGTACGTAAGGTCAATTAACCACTTCAATATGTAAGGTCACTTAACCACTTCAGTACGTAAGGTCACTTAACCACTTCAATATGTAAGGTCACTTAACCACTTCAATACGTAAGGCCACTTAACCACTTCAGTACATAAGGTCAATTAACCACTTCAATACATAAGGTCACTTAACCACTTCAGTACGTAAGGTCACTTAACCACTTCAATATGTAAGGTCACTTAACCACTTCAATATATAAGGCCACTTAACCACTTCAGTACGTAAGGTCAATTAACCACTTCAATATGTAAGGTCACTTAACCACTTCAGTACGTAAGGTTACTTAACCACTTCAGTCCACTCCACACAATTTCACCCCTCTTCATTATAATACTTCATTGTCACAGGTATTCTTACAATACCCTGTCGTCTTCTTTACTGAAGATTTTATAACAATTTCTCATTTCCTATATGCGTGCTATACGTCTCGTCCATTCATCGTCCTTAATTTAAGCACCTTCATGGCAGTAATGTATCGAGACAAAAGTTTGAAAATACAGTGTAACTCCAATTATCCGGATTAATTGGGACGTAATCCTGATATGCAGAAAATCAGGATAATTGGATTTTTCTTTAAAAATAGGCTACATTGTCAGTTTGAAGGGGTCAAACAGTTCTACAAAGGATTATTTTAGGCTAAATATTTATTTACTTAAATAAAATCTCAATACATAATTTCTTATATGTATTTGACAACTGGGGGGAAATTTTTAGCCATAAAAAGCTGTAGTAAAATTACAGTAACAAAATATGAATTAGAGACTTGCCTGATGCAGCCAAGGACAGTTTTATAGAAGCCATAACACAGTACTGCACTTGATCCGATAACCGGTAATTTCAAGGCAAGTTGGTATTTTACATATGTACAATTCTCGACAAATTTACCCGAAGGGCCAAGCCGATCCGGATAATTGGCGGTTCGGATAACCAGCTTTCGGATAATTGGAGTTCTGCCGTCTATTTCTTTATGACACATTTTCCATTCTCCTAGTTTTTTTAGTGTTTTTTTTAGCTGGAAATACTTGCACGTAACTGCAAACAAATCTGAGCTACCATGAAGGTGAAAAATTATAATTTCGTAATTAATATAAATATTTTGTGCAAATTAATAAATAACGAGTTGTGATAATCTTAGTAATTAAGCAACTTGATGCACAAAATCTTGTTTTATAATAAGTTTTATTTCATGCCTCTACATGTTTCGAGCACTGTTGTGCTCATCATCAATAGGCCAAAATTGTATTATACAGCATCTGGAATCCTCTCTCAACCTGTGCACCGGACAGCCACTTACTTACATGTGTGACGATACCAGATGCTGTATAATACAACTTTGACCTCCTGATGATGAGCACAACAGTGTTCGAAACATGTAGAGGCGTTTAATAAACTTATTAAAAAAGAAGAATTTGTCCATTAATTTGCTTAATTACTAAGATTATACTGAGATGCACGGTCAGCAAAACATCAAAATTTGTGATACTGTATAAATTCATAAAATTACTGGCGTAATAAAAGAGATGGTTTATATTCTTTGTACTAAGACACACAGACAGGAGACATTATTATTGATCTCACTGTCTGACTGCTGGCGCTAATCCGAATTGTGGACATACGTGTATTTTGTACACAAGTCTTGCTGCTGAATTTCCAAATGACCACTTATGTTGTCATTCTGTCTTTTGGAAGTGTTGAAACATGGCAACGTAGCCGGCAGGTGAGACAATTGGTACTGTGGATACAGACATTTGGTACTGTGGATACAGACAATTGCTGTGGAAAAGCTTCCCTTGCAAACTCGAAAGAATTGTCCATAAGAACGGCCAGGGCAAGATGGGATGTGAAAAGTGACACAGGCAGAGAGAGAGAGAGAGAGAGGTACATTTGACAGCTGAGATGAGTTGCTCCCCACATGACAGGAGCAAATCTGGTAGGTAACCCCCCTCACCAACATCCCTGTTACCACGAGGGCAAACTAAACTGTCGGGAGTCTATTTAGTGTTTGTGTGAGTTAGAATCTATTTAAAGCAAACGCTGACAGGATGGTGCGAGGGGCGGGGGGTGTCGGGGGTTGCAGAGAGGTTTATGTATTGACTAACTACTCTCAGAGGGAATGGCATTAATAGGCAGACTGGCAGACTGCTATTAGGCATTGTACATTGGTCCGTCAGACCTTAATACACACACACACACACCACACACACACACTCATACTCACACAAACACACGTTCACTCACTCACTCACACTCACACACTCACACACACTCCTACTCACACACACACACACACACATACACACACACACGCTCACTCACTCACTCACACTCACACACTCACACACACACACACACACACACACGAGAGAAAAAATATTCAGTCACACTTTTCATACATTTTGGTGTTTTGATATAACTGAAAACTCGTAGGTTGCATCTGTCTTGTGTTAGAAGTACAGTACTGACGGTACAGGTACAGTACCTTACTGACGGTACAGGTACAGTACCTTACTGACGGTACAGGTACTGTACCGTACTGACGGTACATGTACAGTACCTTACTGACGGTACAGGTGCAGTACCTTATTGACAGTACAGGTACAGTACCTTACTGACAGTACAGGTACAGTACCCTACTGACGGTACAGGTACTGTACCGTACTGACGGTACATGTACAGTACCTTACTGACAGTACAGGTACAGTACGTTACTGACAGTACAGGTACAGTACCTTACTGACGGTACAGGTACAGTACCTTACTGACAGTACAGGTACAGTAAATGCACACGTGGTTGTGTCCTTCGTCTTACCTACTTCAGTCGGTAGCCAACAGACCGCACTGCTGCTCACAATGTGCTTCTTCCGTATTTATTTGCTAAAATTCTGCTAAACGACTCGTTTATAATACAAACTATATAACGTCGAAATCAGAGAAGAGTTTAGCTGTTCGGTGTGCTGTCCCTTACGTAACTAAAGAAAAAATTAAGAAATAACAGACAACTAAATACCAGTACGTGCTATTGCAAAATACGTCTAAATGTAATGTCTAGGGAGGTTCGATAACCACCGTCACAGCAAAGAACAGTAAGTATTACAGGTTCTGTGTGTGTGTGTGTGTGTGTGTGTGTCTGTTGCCTTATTTTTCAAGCATGCAATGTGCGTGCCCCGTTTTATACTGTCATCTTTGGCCTTTCTGATTCTACCGTATTTTCCAATATTATCTTGTAAACGGCACGATTTTCAGGAGAAAAGAGATTGAACATGAAATGTGTTTTGATTTTCTCTACAAACGTATCTGAAAATTTCCACAGTTTCAGTGACGTATCATTACAAATACACATCGGTTTTCATGTAAAGTGTCCTTCAGTCTTGTGAAATTTGAATGGAACTTGAATTTTCTCGAGAGATTTTCGAAAAATTCTCAAGCATCGAATTTCTGTAAAATCCGTCAATTGGGAGCCCCAAGTTGTTCCATTCGAGCGGACAGACAGACAGATATGACGGAGCTAACAATCGCTTTTCGAATTTTGTGAACGTTTCTAATGGCGGGTGTACGCATTCCTCATGTAATGTATGTATACACTGCAACCGGAAGAAGAAACATAGGTCGACCAAGTACAGGATACTGAAACCAACATCCATAATGCTGGAACAAGTCCATGTTGAAGATTATTATTATTATTATGTAACTTCGATTTGTAAGATAGTGAATAATAAACTTGAAGATGTATGCAGGGAGATAGTGCCCGGTGTTCTTAGGTTCCTACGTCTCTCTATGTTACAGGGATTCAGAAATCAATGCAAAATATAATAGTCGGTACTAAGGTCGAGAAATTAACCCGGTGCTTAAAAATTAAGGTGCGAATTTCATAAGAGCTGGACTGAATCCTTTCATTTGATACCAACTTGTAAAGGTAAAGGTGCCCCTGCGAAGGTCACGAAGGCATATTGGGAGCGTCGAGGCAAGGCTCCATCCATCCATCCATCCGTATATGGAGCTGCAGCCCCTTCCGGGCCTTGGCCTCCCTCATAAGACGCCTCCATTTATCTCTATTTTCAGCTCTTCTCCTCCATCCTCTTATCCCCAACAGCTGTAATGCATCCCTCTGGACCACATCCGCCCATCTGTTTCTTGGTCTTTCCACTGGTCTTGTGGTGTACAAGTTCCCGTTTAAAACCTTTTTTTTTTTGGGAATTCTTTCTTCTTCCGTTCTTATTGTGTGACCTGCCCTTCCTAATCTTCTTATTTTAATGCGAGGCAGGGCTCCACTCATTCTAAACATATCATGCTGATTTCGAGGTTGTCCTGTCGGCGTTACCGAAGATTCTGTTCTGCTTTGCAATGCTGCGTCTTTAAATATTTTGTTCCAGACGATTCCAAAAAGCAAGTGTAGCCATAATACGTAGTCAAGGGTCCAAAATTTATGAAGAATGCATTTTTCGTGGAACTTAACTCTTAACGACAGGTCGATGACCACGTGTCCAGCGACACAGGGTCACATCCCAGGCGACCAGGATGCACATTTCATGTTAGGATAAATTAATGCTCAAAGGAAATAATAGCTTTTTTTTACTGTGACAGTTACACAAAACCTAACCACATGTTATGGGAAAACCCCAAACATTTTTGGTTTTCGAGTGTGTGGTACATACGGTGACTTATGTAAAGGTGAAAGGTACGGTTCACCCTAGAACAGACCACGAAGGACCGGGGGGGGGGGGTGGAGTAGAAATATAGCTCTACTATTTCTTTAACCTCGGCGCTAGATGGTGTGATGGGTGGTCAGCGCCACGCCCCGGCCACTTCAACCCCGGGAAAGACCGGCACCCATTGTATAGGAGGCTGGGTGGGCCTCTGGATCGGTCTGGGCGGGTGCGGAAAATCGCGTCCCCACGGGATTCGATCCCCGGACCATCCAGCCCGTAGCTAGTCGCTATACCGACTGAGCTATCCCGGGCCCATGGTAACTAATATGCTTAAAAAAATTACGTATATACGCCACGTGTTCCTAGGTGTGCTGCTTTCTTTTCGGTAAACTAATGTCGAGAGTTTGCAGGTAACATTCTATATTTACCCTGAAGATGGAGGCAGAAGATTCGTACCAAACATCAGTAAATTGCTACCAAACTAAACTATATCTCATCCCACAAGACAGTAGACAGCCTAGCAGCCCTGTGCCCTTAATTTCACACAAAAAGCCTATTATTTCAAATAAAACATTCAGAGTCTATTATATCTGTCCTTCTTCACCATT
>Ga0136643_10017924_pt1 | contig 10668 bp, 4 predicted proteins | sample TergutLab28metaG_FD_96883 | JGI IMG/M metagenome (GOLD analysis project Ga0136643, IMG submission 96883) | Labiotermes labralis P1 segment gut microbial communities from Petit-Saut dam, French Guiana - Lab288 P1 (version 3) (version 3) | ecosystem: Host-associated > Arthropoda: Insects >... | reverse complement strand
CCTTGCCTTGCCTTGCCTTGCCTTGCGTTTCACCAATTCACAGTGTAGCGTGTTTGGAAAAAATGTTGCAGACCTTAATGAGAATTATGTTTCATATAAAGTACCAACATTTATAATTTTATCCATATTTAAAGAACGTAAAATTGCGATTTAGCTTTCATGTAGTTTAGGTGTTATACTGGACCAATCCGGGACAAAATTGCGTTATCTCAGCAACATTTAGCACAAATATTCACTGCGAATTCACAAATACCATCGAGCAGTTTCAGAGACAATGCATGAGAGGACCCAGCAGGCCAAAGTAGTGGCAAAATTCTAGGCATGGATTTTGTAGGTAAAAAGTTCGAGTATAGACAGCGTTAGAGACGATCCTGAAGGAAGTTTGTCATTAATTATCTCAGAATTTCCAGGAAAGAAATGGGCACTAACTTCAAAAGAACCGTTTCATTCCCAGTTCTAACACACTGACCAGTTATGGCACATCTTGATCGACACCACTTAACCCCTTCAGATCACACAGCTGCGAAGACTTGTACACTAAACCATGTTGAAAAACGAGGGGGGGAAGTTCGACTGTACACAATTTTAAATACTGGATTCATTTCGCACAGTCTGTAGCAGTAAAGATGCTCAGGCAATACATAAGACATAAAAAGCAAGATATTCCCTTCTTCTTATTTAGGATTGTAAAGCAAGCAAAATTTTCCATATATTGATTTGTTTTTCCCACATATTGTAAAACCAGGTGAAATAAAAAGAATGAATTCATAGCATGATTTCACTTTCTCCACAGTGGTGCATAACTCAGTAAAGCAAACAATAATGTGTACAATATAGGCACATTTTGACACTTTGTACATACTGCAGCAGCAGTTTTATTTTAACACCTGTCAGCAATACTGCATATGTTTTGTCAGTGAATCATGAATTGGAAGGTGTGTGAAAAGAAACGTCGGTGGCGAAATTTAAAGTTACATCCTCACAATTGTTTCGACGGGCCAAGGAAAGCCACGAAAACCCATCGTCAGGACAGTCGGTGCTCCTCGAAGGTGGAACCAAAATTCTCCGAATTACAAACCATGAACGTCTCCGCTCGAGCCAGCTCGCTCAGTGGCAGTCTCGTAATTTGTACGTACACGTACATTTTGTATAGCACCAAGAAATGAACTCAGCAACACTTACACATTAGGCGAGAAGAAAGTGAAGGTTGACGTTCATTTCCTTCTTTAATATTCAGCTAAAGGCAATATTTTCCATATGCACGTTATAAAAGCAAATGGGGAGTGGAGGCACCTCTCCATTCATTTTTAATGTCGGCATTAGATGAGGTGAATGGTCAGCTTTGAGCCCGTGGGAAGCGCCTCAACACACTTTAAACAGAAGTGTCGGTGGGCCCCTGAGTTGGTGTGGACGCTTCGGAGAAAGGAAAAATTTCTTGCCCGTGATCGGAATGTAGCCGTGGTTCCTGTGCTCTCCAGCCCGCAGCCTTGTAGCTAAACAGACTACGTTACACCGATTTCTTATTAACATTCGATACTTCTCATTATTAGACTACCTACACATACTGCAGAGAAGAAACAAATGCTAAACACGAGTGCAGACCGAACACTTACACAGGTCAGCCGTATTTGAGCCTTAACATTCGGTAAATTCAAATGCGGTTAACAGCACTGTGTGTCTTGTGAATAACTCTGTCACTGTATACACGAAATATTTTAAGATAATATCCCACTGTTGACCCAGACAGTTTTAAATCGTCGGTTGAGATAGTGGTCGCCCACAATTCGGACCGACAACCTCCCGATCGCAAGTGCAGTGTTACGCTTAGGCCAATATGTACGGCGAGATCTGCAATAAGCATTGCGTCTTTGTGGGAACGACCTCCTGTGGCCTATCCACGTGGAGGCAATGCAATAGGCCAAGGTGACCCCATGAAGCAGTCACGTTCAGAAACCACAGGCGACCTCCATCCTCATGGATAAAACATGACATCATATGTTATACAAAAAGCGCCATACATTACATGGACTCTCTGTCATTTAGACAAGGTTTCTGGAGCAAATGTAGCCTACAGTTTTGTCATAATTCTGTAATTTATATCCAAAGATTATGTAATCTTTCGAAATACAAGACGCAACATCAGATACCTATTTAATTCTTTGCGAGCTGGTCCCTATTAAAAAGAACCGGGTTAAATGTTATAATTCGACGCTACAATAAGCACACAAACATCCATGCGTTCAGATATAGCACGACATGATTCCTCCACCGACCTTCTTAAACACCAAATAAACTGCATACTAGAAGGTTCAGCGCTTCCATCAAATACATCTCATGCCTACAATGGACGGCAGGACCATCTTTCTTTCAAATGAGCGTACTAGTTGTGGCAATGGTGAAAAATGGCTGCGTACGTACGGTGCATCTTAGTGCACGCCCACGATAACGGAATGTCGCAGTAAATACGGCGATTAATCAGCACGATTATAAATTATACACAGCGACAAGCATGATTGTTTTATAAGGATTGGTGATACATTAAGTGAAGAGCAGGTAATAAAGGTGTTTGAGAACAGGGCCATGAAGACAGTATTTGGGTCCAGGTGGGAGGACGTAACAGAAAATTGGAAAAGTTGCAAAACTGGGAGCTTAAAAAATTTGCGATCTTCAGCAAACGCCATAAAGAGGGGCAGAGTAAGGACGGTCACGTTTGGGAAGATAGCAGCATTGCACGCAAATCGTGAGGAGAAGAGAGTATTTGGGACATAACGCGCAGACGTGAGAATAATATTAACATACATTTTAAACATGGCATGAGGGTCTACATTTTGAAAAATTTTTAACCCCGAAAGTCCACACATTGTGTTACGTACATTCACGTTGTTGCGCCTGTAAACCCCAAACCGGGAAACTTGAGTGTGAATAAAAAATTATCGAAAAAATATTTAGGTCAAATGTCAGTGCGCAGAAAGGGCACAGCAGGGCCCATCTTTGGAAACCAAAGTAGGATACACACATTACGCACACTAATTTTGGAATTAAAACAGCTGCATATTATGTAACCCGGACAGACGCAAGCACAAGATCCGTGAGGTGTGATAGTAAGATCAGTAATTGCTGTGCAGGAAGGACGTAAGAGAAAATTTCATGCAGCAGCCGGTTCACAAAAACACTGCATTATACATATCGCGACTGGTTCAGTTGTTGCCGCTACAAGCGATGGAGCCGACATGCGATGATCACGTAGGAATAAAAAAGAACCTCAATGACAAGCGTCAGAATGTAAATAGATGGTCTGCAAATCCAAAAACGTCAAAGACGAGAGAACATGTACTACTGGTGCAGAGTTCCAGCTCATACATCTGTAGAATATTCAGGTCGTGGCCTCCATGAAGGACTACCACTTCTCTTCTGAAACAGCGTTGAAGAGAAAGGAACAGAGAAGAATTTACAAACCAACGCACTCAAGCAATGTTCACTATCTCTGTGAATAACAAATCACGTACGTATAATGTACTCATGTTTGTACATCGCTTTTCACACTACTTTATACTTTCAATTTTTAGGTACGTTCGCAACATTGCGAATAGTTCCTATTACACGTAGCTTCGTCTCGTCTGTCTTTCCCCATGGAGCGAATCGTCTCCCAATGAAAGGATTTGCATGACATTTGGTATTAGAGGATTGTTCGAAAATCCGTCGAAAGAACTCAAATTTCATTAAAATCTTGCAATAATGACGGGCACTTCTCATGAAGACCAACGTACATTTATGATATATCTCTGCATTCTTCTCAGAATGAGAAATTTTTACACAAACTTTGAGAGAAAATCGAAACAAGCTTTTCATCTTCACAAAGTCCCACCCCCTCCCTCCCCTCGAAAATCTTACCATTTATGACGTAAGTGGGGAAAACACACATTGCGTTTACACTGCAACATATGTTACGCGAAAGCGCCGCAATGGTACATTAGAAGTGCCTTGCCTATCTTGTTACGATTACATTAGGCACCACAATTCATCGTCATATTCATAAGATTTACATACAGCTTCGAACGAGAGTTATATGGAAACGTGATTATTAAAGGCGAGCACGTAATAATTAGTAGGGAGAGGGTCGTGATACTCTTGAAGGATCTATCGCGACATTCACTTGAAAATAATGAGGAAATTTATCAAAAACATTAGTGATGACAGATACGGATGACAGCTATTCAGTCTCCCTTCGTAGCTTAGGATCTATAGCCAACGTACTATCGCCGCATCGGCCTGGGCAGACAACACATCCTTCGCTAGAACAGGAGAAGCACGGCAGAGATTCAAACTGCAGACGTCCCAAATACACATCTACACTGTAATTATCACATAACCTACTGGGTGGCACGCAGTTCAGAACTCGGCTTTAAACAAAGTAATCAGGAAACATGCACCACTCTTCAGTCGAAGGGGAAGGTAAAGTGAGACGCGTTTCACTTACACCGTCACTAGCGATGTCTTCCGTACTTTGGTAGTTAAGGCACTTGCACAGAAACTGGAAGACTCCAGTCGAGAAGAAAAAATCACAACTACTCTGCCTGAAGAAGAGAAAATGTCACGTTCAACTTTAAGTCTGAATAAACATCGCGACGCTAATCGACTTGCAAAACTGCTAGAGAACGGAGACTTAAACGCGCGATCCAGCTATAAACTTAACGCGCCAGTCCAAGTAAGTTAAGGAATTTCAAGTCTTATCAAAGACAAGAGTTTTACGATAGATTTCACATTGTACCAAAATGGAAAGTTCGTGATTTTAATATTTCATTCATATCTTTTTTTCATTTATTCCAGATATAGCCATACTGTTACAAAGCTAGTCACATTGCGTTTTATAACACATCGTAGAACCAAACATTACTGCATTACACTTTATTACGTACGTACAAAAATGTGTACATGCTGCATAAAGAAGTGTCCGTATAAAAGTTGTGGCATATCTGAATAATTTCTAAATTTTATGCAATGTAACATCCTTTGCAAGACTATAAGCTTATTACAAAATGTTTAGAGCTCGATTTCAGTACCATGAAAAATAGGGGTCATAAGGTAAAGGTAAAGTAAAGTTCACCCTACAACAGGCCACTAAGACCCAGAGGGGGAGTACGTGTAGCTCTACTCTTTCTTTAATCTCGGCGCTAGATGGGTGGTAGTCAACGCCACGCCCCGGTCGCTTTGCCTCCGGGAAAGACGCGGTACCCATTGTATAAGAGGCTGGGTGGGCCCCAGGGCCGATCTGGACGGGTGCATAAAATGTCGCCCCCACCGGGATTCGATCCCCGGATCATCCAGCCCGTAGCGAGTCGCTATACCGACTACGCTATCCCAGCTCCCAAGGGGTCATAAGTTAAGGACAAAACTAAAATTAAATCCAAAATACGTTTATAAATTTCGAATCACACACCCGGTAAAAAGAATTTAACTGGAAACTCTTCAGCAGTTTCAGAGATGAAACATGCACGTGGACGAACATGGCCTTCTTATTGCCCATTCATTTTATTCGTTTTCTAATCCAATTGGTTTTTTGAGAGAAACGTCACTATTGACTGTCTAGGTTCGAGAAGTCTCTAAACGGATTGAAGATCGCAGTTACTGAACAACTCGCAAAAATGTGTTATCCCGAACCCCAACAATTTAACTATAATCGTGTGAGTCATGTTTGCTTTTTAATAAAAGGTTTCTTTTACACAAGATATTACCGACAAGTTGCTGCTTGCATTCCGAAAGTCTGATAATCTATCGTGAGACAGGCGAGACACCTCGCAAGGATAAGGGACGTAAGAAACGCTTATAAATATTTTTTCTTAAAACCTGAAGGACTATGGCTTTTTGGATACCTACGCGGATAATAGAGGATACTATCAAATGGAAGAAAAAGGGAATGAGCTTTTTGGGCTCGATTCAATTGCTTCAGAGTAGGGGTATGGTCCAATGTCGGATTGTAGTAACTAAGATAATGAAAATTCGGAGTTCACAATACGTGAAATATTTCGTGGAAACCTTGGCGAATAACAGCGTGAGTTAAAGGGCTCTGGTTCATGATGTTCTGTTAGTTAGCTGATGTACGATTTGTTCTGTCCATAAGTAGCCATGGTATAGCGTTGACTGCACAAAGCACATCGCGAGTAACACAAAGTATCAGTAAAAGTAATTGAGCACAGACAATCGGAGTACAGACAGCCTGTCAGTTTCAGCTAAAATACCCTTATTGGCATAAGACAAGGTAACTATGGTGCCGCTCCTATTCCAAAGAATTGATACTGCTCCCAGAGGGATAGAACAAGGGCTATATTGTCATAAAATTAGAGCGCTTGCTATACTCACTTAGGCACTGAGGAAAGATCATAGTAGATGGCCCCTTCATGCTGTTGGATTGTAGCCAGGTGGTGAGGTTTGAGTTCATTCAGTTTCAGAACGGCGTGGTGATCGTCAATGTCGCCTGCACCACTGTCCCCACTTTCAATTTGGAAAAGTTGGGAGCAAAATGGCAGATCTTGTAACCCATCATTTCTGGTCACCATTGCTCACTTCAGGGTCAGTTGTCTGATGACTGGTGTTGTGAGTAAAGTTTTTTCGACGACCTTATCAGTATAAATATAGGCACAGGCTATTACATATTCATGCAGTAGCTGTTCCTTCTTAGCACTGACATGCCCACGTAACTTCGCCTAAGACTTTTATCCCGGCAAGTAATATCGAACACAACAGAACGAAATATTCTCAACAAAACTATGCACGTGACACAAACTTAATATTTTAAATAATTATATAAGCCTGAATTAATACATGATCTTGGATTAGCTTTTACCATTTATGCTAAAGAATTTTCTCAGGCACTCGTTGTTACTCACAGACATGGAGTCATACAACCTGCAGGCCAATTGCTGGCAGCACAAGCTCACAATATGACACAGTCTCTAAGGACTTCAATAAAACAATAAACTTAGTACACACTATAGCCTATTCATTATTATGCCTATTAAAGGCAATTTTCTATAAACAGATGACCGATCAATCAATCAAATGAATGTACCTTAGAACGCGTAGTAAAAGTCCGTTTATTCAGACAAGTAATTTTGTCTTACTGTTACACGAACTTTTGGCCAAGTAACTGCTTGTGTTTTAGTAAAAGACGTACTTCACTCAGAGAAGTCCTCTATGTAATGCAAGGTCCTTTCACTCAGATAAGTTACTGCTTCTTAGTAACAGCAGTTATTCACTCAGACAAGTTTTTATACACTAGTGACAGAAATTCCTTCACTCAGACAGACTTCACTTAGATTTTAACCTTGGAAACAGACGTCCGTGCACTCAGTCAATTAGATATTATTGACAGAAGTTTCTTTACTCAAACAGGTGATTTTAACCTTAATAATAGACGCCCCTTCACTCGGCCAAGAAACTAGATATTGGCGACACAAAGTTCCTTCACTCAGACGAGAGATTTTAACCTTCAGGCGTCCCTTCACTCAGACATGTTCCCCTATATTAGAAAAGATCTACATGATGAACTTCAACACAGTTAATATGCATTCAGATAGCATGACGAAACGAATATATTTGTATCAAATGTACGGATTGAGGAAACTCACAACCTCGGATTAATTTGTAAAAATGGCAATACTTCATACTATGGAAAGATCAGTTAAAATATTCGCACTAATTTGACTCTAAATGTAACTTCAAAATTGCAGTGAGAAACTAGCAGACAATGCTCAGTATGGTTACACTGCTTCTGTCAAAAGGCCGCCATATGAACACTTTGACAACTTTTTGCATAAATTGTAACATTTTCTGCTACTAAATAAACAGATGTTAATGTAGTAACAAGGTAGCCTGCAGTAATATTCGTTATGCTGCAGACATCTTACACCAGAGCCGTAGCGTTTGTCCAGGATTTTAATACAGACTCAAACTTAATTGATATATGTATAATCCTGGTCATTTGCACAGTGCAGCTAAACACATTAAAATATGATCTAAACGATTTCTTTGTCAATCACATACGTTAAACTGCAATAGAACGGTATTAAAATGAAGGCTACGTAATAAATTTGGGGAAAAAAATTGGAAGGATGGAAATGCAACGAATATTTGTGACGATGGTTGAATCATTACACTACAACTGCGATGGAGGTAGCTCGTCTCCTAAGGTATATTTAGCACAAAAGACGTTGTTGTAGCTGAAACTGGTCCGTAACCAGGTGATTAGCTGCCACTGTACTGTTGCTTCTTTTGGAGAATATTTATGGCGACAATGAATGTAAAAGCCAGTCGTTAGAGAACAAGTTTAGCTGCACGAATTCAGTTGCATTAAAGTTCTATAATACTTCGATATTCAATGAAAATGCGCAGCTCCATAAATCGTAGGTGAAATGAAGTCTGAGGCAATCTCAAATCAGTTTAGAACCTACAATAGCTCCTGATAATATTCATATGTTAGAATAAAAATTTATATTTATGGTGGAAAGTTACACTGTCGGATTCAACAGATTCAAAAATGTTTTTATGTGAAAAATGCCTTTAAGTGCGAAGATGGTGGCGCCGGCGTGTGACTGTTCAACAGAAAACCGGACAGCCATGTTGTTCAGTCTTGTTGACACCCTACGCCAACCACATGCAGCAGGACGGCTACCGGATTTTCATACAAGACTGGAAAATACGAAGGACCCTAGACATAACTTCGAATTGCAATCTTCGCAATTCCGCATACCCCATTAACCTTCACGTCCATTTACAGTACATAACAACAATGCGATATCGAATGCAGAGCATGTGTTGCAAAACTGATCACAATAAATACAACACAACACATATTCAAAACATTTTTCTTTCTACAATACTTCGTTGAGTATAATCGCACCGAAATTTGTGGTCTTATGAGACCTTTTTTATGTTACGCCATGCAACAGCCTTTACTCCTTACGCTGTTTTCGAAAGACGTCAATTTAAGCTACTTCTATAGTAGAGACGAAAATAGTTAAATTCCTTCCATGAATTTCACTGTGGAACCTGACAGAAAGTTTCGTCCAGTTCCACTGTCATTCGGAAGTAGAACACGTGGGCAGACAGATGGAAACTATCTCCCCATTATGGGCCCATTTCACGCAATTCGTGCAATTTGTGCTGACATTCCAACGTCAAAGCTGAATCCAGCAACATGTCACTCGACCGCTTACCACTACCATTAATACAGCGACGCCGCCTTGCGCGATACAGTACCGTTTGACGTAGCCTACGGTTACGACTGCCACCGGAAGCGAAACGCCGCCTTACTGCGACAGCGGCACTGGTGATTATCAACTGTCATCGCTTCATCACGCCGCTGGTGGACCGCGCGCAGCGCACATCCGTCGCGCACGTCACACGCTGCTTCGGCACCACGCGGCGACCGACTTATGTTGCCTGCCCCCCCCCCCCCCTACAATTCAGCATTCATAAACCTACAGCCATCTGCAAAAACTGTGCCCATTGCCCCCTCGATTCCAACGAAATAACACAATGCAGAAGAGTCCTTTTTAGTAGCTATTATTTCCCTTGTATATGTAAGAAATTCACCGAATGTTGTGAAATCCAAAGGTCCATTGCCTTCTTCATATCAGCCCGAAACTTGAGCCCATTCTGAGATAGACTAATGCAGTCTACACACTCGCATCATATCTCTTTGTTATCTATTTTAATATTATCCTCCCGTCTGCGCCTAGGTCTTCAAAGTTAATCTTCCCTGCAGAACTGTTCCCAAATAGGGCATTTTAACACTGCCAAATTTTCCAAGAATCTACGCACTTGGAAAACGCTCTGGACAAGACACAAATTCTGACTTAGTTTTCTCTGCCTTTACTGCTAGTCGACCTGCCTTACGAGGGGCTAGTAAAATGCTTTATTCTTCTTAAGGTAAGTACAATTGTAAGTAAAATGCGGAATTATATTCGACCTCTACGAAAACGGTGAAGGAAGAAGGTATAAAGTCCGTGTGCAGGTCATGAAAACATGTGGTGAGAGGGGTGTAGAAGAGTAGCTCCAATAAGTACTAACCGCTGAACTAGATGGTTAAGCGGTGAGTTTCACACTCCAGCCGCTTCACACACCGGTAAAGAGCCCCAGGAAATCAATGATAAAAAGAATAGTGGGCCCCATAGCTGGTCTGTATTTTCTGATGAATACAAAAACTCCTGTTCCCGCTGGATACAAACCCGCGGTTTCTAGATAGTCCAGCTCGCAGCCTGGTCCCTATACCGACCTCGCTGTACCGGCGACACGAAACACGGATCCGCCCAATAACTTTTCGTGCAACTTCAAGTATTAAATTCCACTGGGATCTGATTAACAGTTTCGGAGAAGATACAATGAACTAGGCACTGCCACTGCCGCATGATGACACCATTACAACGACCAAAGTGAAGCCAGAGAATAATTTCAAATGGTAGTCACTGGCACACAGCTACAAATATTTATTTTTCAAAAATGATAACACTGTTTCTGGACAGACACACTTCATATTATAAATTAAAAAAAGGGCCTCCAGTAAAACGCATAATACTTGCAGGAATTTCTAGCTCTGAAAATCTCTTAGCGTTATTATCACTGCAGTTGTAGCTCTTTTGGGGGGGGGGGGGGGGGGGGGAATTTTTATTT
>Ga0136643_10017922_pt1 | contig 10668 bp, 10 predicted proteins | sample TergutLab28metaG_FD_96883 | JGI IMG/M metagenome (GOLD analysis project Ga0136643, IMG submission 96883) | Labiotermes labralis P1 segment gut microbial communities from Petit-Saut dam, French Guiana - Lab288 P1 (version 3) (version 3) | ecosystem: Host-associated > Arthropoda: Insects >... | reverse complement strand
TTGCGCTGACCACGTGACACCCCTCTATCCGCAAAAGTTGGCACTAACTTCGCCGACCGGCGGCGGCCGCTCTGTCGGTATAGTTCGCGTGCGGACTAAGGCCACGGAGTTTAGTTTAGTTTGATGAGTGCTGTGACACCCGAAACATGTAGAGTGACTTTGCAGTAAATAAACATCTGCATACTGTTGCATCTGGTTGGATTTTTATTCACATACTCACTGATATTAGAAAGCTAAGTGACAAGGTGGCTTGTGAACTATGTACACGTTGTAATGTGTAATGAATCACTGTGCAACCACAATACTGGAAGTAGCATTAAGAAAATTATGAAGACTTCTTTAAGTCTCTTTTATTACGTTCAAACATAGACTTAATTTGATGTTAAGAGGAAAATTAAAAATTTTTTATTCCACAACTTTTCATATTCAGTGTGTTTGTCTTCAAATGAAAGCGCTTAAAACCACAAATTATTAATTTCAAGGGCGTTCCTGTCTCTATGTGAGCATATTTAATGCCCAGAACAGCTTCAGAGTTTACGGCGAATTTTTTTTTATTTGTGTTTACATCAAACAACCTCAGACGAATTAATTCCTTTTGCGTCCATATTTCACACAAAGTTAAAAATAAATTAAATCAGTTCTCGCATACAGGGATTACTTTAAAGTGATACACACACGGCATAATCGTTGATCTCATTTACGCTTCACGTGTTCTACTGGGTTCAGTCTGACCTCCCCCTAAAAAAAGGGTAAAGCGTGCTCAGTGCGATGCTCGAGTTTGTTCGGAAATTCGGAATTTAATATAAGTCCAATCAGGAAAGAACATTTCACATTACTGTTTTAGCACAATATCTTACATTTCATTCAAACCGGCTGCATACCACAATGCTCACCTTTTATTTAAATATAACAAAATTATGGAATATTTACAGTATTACGGAGAAATTTGACTTTTGCACTGGAACAGCAATAAACAGTCTACTGAAATGTACGTTTAAGATGAGGGCAATCAGGCCTTACCAATTTTATTGCCGCTTTGAGGAGCGTTCGCAAAATTTCGAATAGCGAGCATTAGTTTCGTCATGTCTGTCTGTGCGTCCAAATTGAACAACTCAGCTCGGCTTGATATGCATCTTTCAAAAATCTGTCGAGAAAATTCAAGTTTTATTAGAATCTGACAAGAATAGCGGGTACTTTACATGAAGACCGGGGGGACCGCGGTAGCACAGTGGCTAAGGTGCTGTACTACAAATCGGAAGATCGCTGGCTCGATCCCAGCTGGTGTCAGTGGATTTTTCTTGACATAAAATCCTTCCGATCGCACTATGGCCCTGAGTTTAACTCAGCCTCTAACAGAAATGAGTACCAGGAGTATTTCCTGGGGGTAAAGGCGGCCGGTGCGTAAGGCTGACAACCTTACCACCATCCTGAGCCGTTGTCACGAAATCTGGGAGCCTGAACTTCCTGGAACCCTCTGGGTCTGTCCAGGCCTGTAATGGGACTGCTTTACCTTTTTTACATAAAAAGCAATATGCATTTATGATCATATTTCGCTCATTTCTTCTTAGAATAAACAAATTGTGCCTTGCAGGAGATAACGTGAAAAAAAGATGTAGAGCCGAGCACGTCATAAATCACAACATGGCGCATACGCAATGAATTCCGGACACCCAAGGCTACAAGCACACCCTCGGATTATGTAATACCTATTGCTTTTCCACTGCGACAATGGTTGCACGAACGCGCCTCAATGTTACGCTATACGTCCTTTGCCTGTTTTGCTCAAGCTATGGTTTGTTGGTCGCTGCTGATAGTGTTATTGTATGTGTATTGAACAGTAAACTAAAATTCTTGTATTTTCACTTCCCTAACTATACAGCTTGAACTATATTCTGCATACGAAACAGGTCCAAAAAAGCCATAAGTTTAAGAAAATATTTCTAAAACCTAAAACAATATTTCTTGCACTGATATTTGATACGACAGTTATAATTCGACCCCAAGCTGCAGACATGTACCTACTCTTATTCTTGTAATAAAACCAACTAGATTCACTAATTTCTCAAATTTATTTTTGGAATAGAGCTCTACATGTTTCGGACAGTTCCTCTGTCCATAATCAGCAGTCTAGCACTGTACACACAGCAACAGAGTATATGTCATGGAGGTTATGCTGACTGCTTGCTAGCAAGCAGTCAGCATAACCTGTGTGTACAGTGCTGGACTCCTGATGATGGACAGAGAAACTCTCCGAAACATGTAAATTTCTATCAAAAAATACTTAAGAAATTAGTGAATCTCGTTGGTTTTATTATAAGATTATATCACGATGCACGGTCCTCTGTCAAAACGTACCAACTCATAAAGGTTATGTTGCACATAATGGACATTGTCCATTATATATAATGGACAATGTCCATAATATATAATGCTCACCTCCCCTCAGTCTCATGAAATGAAGATAGCCTACATACGGAAATTCGGTATGCCGTATAATGCCGTATCTGTCCTTCCTAGTGTTCTAACGCTGAACGTACTGAACGAATTTCGAAGAAACCTGATGTCTGTGCCGAGAATGTAAGTTGACGAGGTGGTTCTAATTGCTGTTCCTATCGGCCAAATATAACTAATACCTATACACATCTGAAATATGTTCTTATTTTGTGCGTAGCGAAAGCCACCATACACGAATTTTTGTCTCAATATCACCTTATCTTATGCAGTTTCATATCACTGTGTCAAGCACATTTAGATTTTTCTGGGCCAAGTTCTTTCTGGTTGTGCCTGCCACCTAGGAACCGCGCCGCTAGGGGTCGTCAGCTTGACCATCGCAAGCTTCTGCCACATTGGCAATGACTGCGAAAGACACAACCGAACTTTCGTTTTTCGGGCTAGTTCTCTTAAGCGAACTGCTGATGATTAGTTGCGTTCTGAAGATGGTATTCATCTGGTAAAAATTTCCGATGTGTGTGTGTGTATATATATATATATATATATATATATATATATATATGTATTTAACTTCTCAGAAATATCTTTCAATTGTTAGGTCAGAACTGAACCAAGGGGCTTCACCTGATTTTTGGAAGACTTCTTCCTTCGAAATTAAGATTTAATTATGTAAGGCCGTTCGGTAGGTTACTTTTAGGATACCATTTCGTAATACTGTTTTGTTACCTTTTCAGCCTTTCGCGTATCGAACGAGAAAATAATATGAGGATTTCATGGAGAAGTATTATTGCAAACATATTTTAGAAAAGAAAACGTAAGAAAAATTTGACTGTATTGTTAAATATGAATTTATAAGACATATGTGTGACTTGTATTAGTGCGAAAAACTTTTAACCGAAAATCAAATTATGTTCTGGTTTTTGTAAGCTTTACAATAGTCCCCATGTTATTTTCAAGCATATGTAACGTGTGAAAAAGAATATCTGACATCCAAACATGTTACGAACTGCGCACTTACTGACATTATATTCCTAGCAAATAATGGAGGTGGTAGTGAAAAGCTAAATTAATATTATTATAAAACGAAATGCCATAAAACAAATAAACAATTTAAAGAAAATAGAATTCGCAGTGATGTTGATTGTAGTGGCAGTAGGTACAGTAATAATGGTAGCAGCATGTGTAGCAGCGATAAAATTCTAGTAATAAAAATAAACCTTTTTTTGACGTATATATATTTCAATAAAAGCAATAGCAACATTAACCGTAATAATCCACCAGGCAGAGCTACTTTGAAAGACAGAAGTCTCCCAGCTAGTAAGGAAATCCCTCAACCTTATACAACCTGGAACTCTGTTGCCGTTTCAAAGAAATCCAAGCCTGTTTCCAGTCTCGATGCAAATAAATCCAATCTCCAACCACCCACCTTGTTTCTGCAATACTGCCATCCTTTCTGCGCCTTAGTCTTCCTTCAGGTTTCCCGATCATATCTTTGCATGTATTTATCGTCTCTCCCATGTAATCTACATATCACATCCACCCCACTCTATGTGAAGTTTCGTCCCAATAATATCTGGTGAATATTGCAAATTATGAAATCATCCTTGAGGAATTCTCTTCATCTTAAAATCGCTACCTTCTCATCAAGTTCAAACATTATTCTCATATACTTCACCTATATAATTATATCCTTATGTCAGCACTACCTTCATGTTACTCACAAATCACACCGTCTCCCAATACGTCCTTGCAGCTTATAAAACGAAATCAGCACACCAAATCGTTACTGTAATATCGATTTTGGTTTATGAAGCAGAATCAGCAGGTAAAGACTCTCAGTGGGGAAACAGCAGTGTTATGGGTGAAGGAGCGAATGGATGGCAAGGGTTGGAATGTCGACCTAAGCGAGGCTGGTATGTTATACTACAATATTTATTATGAATAAATGAGGTTCCAGCAGCGATCAATCAACGTCATAACGTATCTGTTTGCTGAAGTGACATTGCGCGTTGTTGGGAGCTGAAGGGAGTAACGAAAGTGAGAGAGAGAGAGAAAGAGAGAGAGAGAGAGTGCATTGCCTGTCATGCCGGGTCAGTGGCAGTCACGGCACCACCAGACAGAGAGATGCTAACGGGCGCGCTGCTAGCTGGACAGACAGCGGTGTGCGATATAAATTGACACACACAAAAAAAGGGGAATATTTACTCGTATGTTGTGGACAGTGTGCACAAGTTACGATTTTAAAGGTTTGCATTATTTCCACAAATTTAACTGATTTAGGAAAGAGTTTTAAATACTTTTACAAAAGTAATTGTTGTTCATCTATTTACGTTTACATCAAAATATATTTTCAAAGTGAACACAATAGTTACGCTGTCTGCACAGCAATCTTCTCTATTATCTGCAATTCACTGCTTAGCAGCCACACAGTAAAGTTCAGAATGTAAAAAAAAAAAAAAAAAAAGTGCTGTCCAAATAATTTAATTACAATGTTCATTGTGATTAAAAAGCACACTGGGAATATATCGAGTGAAAAAAAATGCAGGATTTATATCTTTGTCTTCCCCCATCCCTTTTCGAGTCTGAAACTTTGTTTTATATATTTATCATTAAGAATGAAAATATTCCGACCGCAAGACATTCTCACCTGTTAACAACCCGAAACCTGCCCATCACAAAAGCACTTGCATCAGCAGAACAACACAGTACAACTGTGCACATAAGCGCATGTCCTGAACGGAAACCGAGTCCAGAACATTGTGTGACATACACCGTGAGATTACTGTGATCAGCATAGCAGGTATTGGGTGACTTAACAAGAGCTAAAGAAACAACTGACGCTACTTCGTGGGAATAGTAATAATAATGTGAACATGAAGATTTGACAGTGCTATTGAACCAAGGGTACGCAGAGACTGTGAAGTTAAATTACGGAAAATAGGTCAGATATAATAATAATGAGAATAACAAAGGAGAAAGCATGCATATTAATAGATGTGGCAGTAACAGCGGACAGAAATGTCACACAAAAGGTAGCAGAAAATGAATGAACAAAAATTTGTGTATAGAGATAAAACGAACGTGGAACATGAAATGTGTGGTTATACCGGTTATAATTGGAGCCACCGGAATATACTTGTAACAGAAGGTTTAAGGAAAAATTTGGAAGCCTTACTAGGAAAACATTCAGCAGATTCACTACAACAGACAGCTACACTAGGAACATAACACGTGACATGGAAAGCACTGCAACGTGTAGCCTGAGCGGTGGGGATTGGCGTTGGTCCAAGAGAAGTACCACGGTTAAAAGGCCTGTGACAAGAGACAACAACGACGACAACATTATTATTACTACTACTACTAATTCTTCTACCACCACCACCACTACTACTATTACTACTACCACTACTACTACTACTACTACTACTACTACCACCACCAACACCAATACCACCACCACCACCACCACCACCACCACCACCACCACCACCACCACCACTACTACTACTGACAATTCCAATTGTTCATTTCAAGGATTTAAGTTTGCTGAAAATTTACACGACTGCTAACCCGCAATCTCCTCGATAGTATGCCGATAGCGCGGTAGACTTTTTTTAATCGCTACTTTACAATTTAATCTTAATCGTAGTTTCATAAACTGTAAATTGTAGCGATGAAAATATGCCACAACAAGAATTCTTCCAAGTCTTTTTAAAGATCAAGGTGTTTTTAGCAATAATTTATAATCGACATAACATGGTTATGAAATTGCTGCTCTTCACACTATCTGCTATTATTTTCGAAATTCTTGAGAGATATTTAAAATTGCACAAAGTTACCAATTCCCTAGCAGGGATCAACAGCAATACTTCAGTCAGCGTTTCTGCTTCCATGTACTGGCAAAGCTGCAGCTTGTTCCAATCTTGTAACCTCCTGTAATTTTGTATAATTTCCTTTTTAAGTTTAGACGTAAGTTATAGATGTTATTTTCCACTGCGTTAAGGGAGATTTGCCTTTTCTCTCCGGCTGTTTGCTCATCCACTTGCACGATGCCCATTTAGCTTCCTACGTTTACCTTCCTTTTTAATTTTGTCTGGTCTAGTGCGTATCTTGACACGTATGAAAAATTAATTTCCACTGCTTGAATTTCAGAAACGCTTTTTGCTCTTCTTTCCAAACATAACATTCATATAAATGTGTGTGAATGTTCGTTACTTTACAAAAATGTCAAATGCATCTGTTTCCTTACTTACCCTTTAATGTTATGCTTAACCTACAGCATAGCTTCTATCGGCTGAGAAAAGCAACAGTCCGGCATCGTATGAAATGTCATGCCTCAAGTATCTAGCATATAAAAATATCTACGAACAAACTGTAAATACTATTGTATCAAGATATTTCACATTTTACTTCAAACTGTACCGTTTCAACGGTATTTAAATTTTTATTTCGAAACGTTAAGTTTCATAATATGAAATTTACAGGAAATAGTGGCAAAATAAACCTCGGTATTAAATTTAATGGCAAAGACAAACATAATACTTTTCGGCCATTACCACATTATAGAACAGTACCAATGAATTACTCAATAAGCTCCGACATTAGAAAATTATATTCTTAAAGTAAAATCTAATGGAAGTGCGTTTGTATCACTCCATTATTTAAAAGTACACTTTTTATAAATAATTATGGTTAATTAAAAAGACCTCAGTTTAAATATAATTTGAGACGAAAGTAAAAGGCTAATAGAAGTGCTCAGTTTATGTAAAATTTCAGGTTGTCTGTACCCTGCGTAAAATTAACATCAAAGGCATAATTTAGAATCTCTGATTTCACTAATTACCTCTACGGAATACAGTCCGTTTCAGAGGCCAAAGCTTGCCCAGCAACTCCAAAGCACCCTTGTGAATCTCTTGTTAGCAAAGAAAAATGGCTCATTTTGCATTTTGAATGTAGCTGATGCACTCTAGGTATGGAGGGTAGCTTCGAGTGTACTGAATAGGTAGTGCGGACAGCCGAGAAAAGGTCCCCCCCCCCGTTTTGATTGTCGAGTACAGAGTTAAAACCATTCGTCTTAAAATACAGCACGATGAGTAATGGTACAGAGGGCCTGTGATCGTACTCACTAAAATAAATATATACAGGACGTACATTTATAGTCTTCATAAGTCTTGTTGTTTGCTAGTAGTAATATAATTGACTATGTTTTGCTTTTCATTTTAAACTTGTGTAACCACTCAATTTCTGTTGCGAAACGAGAATGATTGTGTTGAATGGAGCAATATCTGAAACGTAAGAGTGTTTGTCGCCGCACTGACGAAAAAATTAGTTTTTGTAAGTACCTAACATTATATCCATTAGTAATTATAATCTCTGCACACAGGGACAGCATCAACCTGGCCGTGCTCTCCCTTATAGAGAATGGGGAGCTGGCAAAGTTGAAGAATCGGTGGTGGTACGACCGTACAGAATGCAAGCACGGTGACAAACAGGCAAGTATTTTAAGCCATCAGCTTAATAGGTGCTTGGGGCAGTCGTTTCTCAGCTGGTTCTCAGACTTTTTCAAATTCACTACTCTACTCTTCGTTCATCATTCTAATGGCATCGCAACAACACATCAGTTGATGGAAGGATTTACTTTGTAAAGTTAATACATTATAACCTGAAAACATAGCAAAATTACATCAAGTGAGAAATTGAGAGTAATATTAATACGTGGAATCCTTGCTGGTATTCAGTAAAATTAAAATTTTTCCTGTGGGTTTTTACGTAAATGAGAACTGGCATATTGCTGTAGGACAGATTCTGAGAACAGGATGTTGAGTAGAATATTCGGAACAATTAGGTAATTAGTAAGTGGAAGGTACAGGATATTACAGTATGAAGAGGTTCTTATTTTGTAACCTTCACTAAAAATTACTAGGCTGATCAAGTCTGGAAGGGTGAAATATGTGGGCACAATACGCATGTTAAGACGTAAGAAATTATGCAAAATTTTAGTCGAAACATCAAAGGAAATATATATATAGCAGAACATAACTTCGACATTACGGAGTGATCAGCTTCATGCTTTCTCAGAAGTGTAGATGGGCCCAGGAGCCGGTCCGGATGGTCTGGCGAAGACGAATACCTCGGCTCCCTCCCGTACATTGAAACCGGTCACCCACCGCCTGGCAAGTTACTATTCCGACGGAATTACCCCTATTCCTATTCAGGAGTGAAAAATATATACGTCCATATTGAATATAACCTAATTTATGGTATGTTTATGGATTTCATTGCAGTTGAATTGTATGTAACTTCCTACTTCTTCCACTTTGCCCAGCAGTGAAAAACAAAAGCCGAAATATTTCAGCGTTAACCTTTGTAGGAAACAAATCGACACCGAATATCACTCCCCTTCTCCTTGCAAAAGAGTAAACGTAAAATAAATTGTCTATGCATGACATGAAGCAATATGAGAGGCAGAGCTAAAGTTCCACTTATTCCTTACTTCGGCATTAGACAGAGGCTAGCGGTCAGCAACACGTCCGGGTCGCAATATAGTCGGGAAAGGGGCCCCGCTGGGTGGGCCTCAGAGCCGTCTATACGTTTTTGGACAGATAAAAACCTCGTACGTCTGCTGAGAATGTAACAATAATTCCTCGTCTCCCCATTTCATAACGTCACTATACACGTAAGGTCATCCCTACATCGCATTAAAGTTAATTACAAGGCAGTTAGTTTCATTTCTAATGGTACAACATTATTCTGCACATGTCTTTTTTCTAAACATAAACATGACGCAGTTTGTATTTTATTAACTGATGTTTAAATCCCACTACTTGCCAGTACATACTGAGATAAAAAGAACTTTCCCAATTCATTCTTCAATTCAGTGTGAACCCACATAGTAGGATACGGCTAGAGAGCAAAATGAAAGTTACTGGTATTTAACTATCAATATGAACCTGCACAGCAACAGCATAATCTTGTTATACTCCCTAGAGTCAACTGGGCCGGATTAAAAATTCAGCCACACTGCGTCGCTTTTCATATAGACGTCCCTCCGGACGAGTGGCATATAATTTGATGCAGATACGAGATGCACTACAGAGCCCTCCAAATGTCAAGCATCAAAAGTGGACATAATCTTCGGCTGAAAAAGTGTAAATATTCTGAGTAGGAAATTTGTTGCAATTAATCCGTGTCTGTTCTGTGCCGATGAAGCTGGCTTTTTCGGCCAAGACAAAAATTCAACGGAATAACGCCATAAAGCTCGGATAGCTACATAAAAAAAATGGTGTAGAAATAATCGTGGAAAAGGTTTTGGTGGGGAAACCTGAGGGAAAGAGACCACTTGGAAGACCCAGGCGTAGATGGGGGAAAAATATTAAGATGGATCTTCAGGAAGTGGGATGTGGGGATATGGACTGGATCGATCTCGCTCAGGATAGGGACAGGTGGCGGGCACCTGTAAATGCGGTAATGAACATTCGGGTTCCATAAAATGCGGGTAATTTATTGACTTGCTGAGAACCTGTTAGCTTCTCGAGAAGGACTCTGCTCCATGGTGTAAGTATATAGTTGTATAAAACCCTAAGAATACAGTCATGTCTTCTCATCAGAATCCAAGGAGTATCATAATATGAAAAAGAGCTAGTACGTTTTTTGTTGTTCGTTCCGTGCCTTATAATCAATAATCTACAACAATCAAACGACAAAATTCCCACAGTTATTCTTTTACACACTCATAATTATATGAAACTCCTGCACGTTAAGAACCGTACAGATTCATCATCAGGGAATACATCAGAGAGTTTTGTATAGAACACATCTCCAACCACCCAACAATATGTATATTCGCTAGTACATCTGTCGAAAATTACTGAGTTGAAAAATTTGGGACTGACCGAAGAAAAGGTGAAAATTTATTGATCTACTAAATTTAAACCACTAAAATGTAACAAGCGGGATTCATAACAATATATGTCCTTACAGCCAGGTACATTTCATCCTTTCTTAGATTAGTCTCAAGGGCATATACCACATTCATATCAGCCCTACAGATAATACAATTATTGGGCATAACTATAAAATAAACACTCACTCCTGTATCATCATCATCATGTTCCTGAAGGGTTAGGTGTGTTTCCTGTTCCTTGATCCTCAAGATGAAGTTGGTCCCTCCATCTCTTCCTCGGTCGTCCTATGTTCCTTCGTCCTTTTGGTTTATAT
>Ga0136643_10017921_pt1 | contig 10668 bp, 8 predicted proteins | sample TergutLab28metaG_FD_96883 | JGI IMG/M metagenome (GOLD analysis project Ga0136643, IMG submission 96883) | Labiotermes labralis P1 segment gut microbial communities from Petit-Saut dam, French Guiana - Lab288 P1 (version 3) (version 3) | ecosystem: Host-associated > Arthropoda: Insects >... | reverse complement strand
TGACAAGGGATGGGATGTGTGGTGTATTTATACCTGACAGGGTTCTGGCAGGCTGGTGGAGGAGCCAATGGAAGGTGAGTGACCGTGAGTGCTCGGGTAGGTGCATAACAGGTTGTGGGAGGGGGCAGGTATATAAGTGCGAGAGTGGGTGGGATCACATCCCATCCCCTGTCATACTTCATCCACCTGCCTATGAAGATGGAACTGATAGAGGGTTCCGAAACGTCGGCTATTAGCATTGTGACTCCGGGGAATTACCCAAAAGAAAACATATTACATACAGAACACGGCGAAAGCTTAAAATCAAGAATCTGTAGGTACTTTTTGATACGCGAATTTTGAAAAAATCTTGGTTCTGACATACAATATTCCTTGAAGGACTTAGGGGGGGAAAAAACAGCAAAAATGATTTTGGAACATACGATGCACTAACCTGTTTCCTGTAACAGTACATATGAAACGTCACCATGCCTTGGCCATGTAAAAGATGGAGGTAGCTACAGGGGTGAGGGGAGACTTAAGTTGTAAGGTGGCAAACCTCAAAGGTATGTTCTGCAGCAGTCAGTAGTCTGTAACGCATCATCCCGTTTGCTTTACCATGCTGAGTTCAGCATTCAACAGATATGTGATTTGGTAATACAATTTCTATTATTATTTCTCATTATTCCTGCCAGGGAGAAAAGTGCGGAAGAGAGGATATGGTTCTAATGTGGGCGAGTGGTACTAGCAGCAGCGAGGTCTGATTTGAATTTAACATAAAAATTAATCATCATGATTTATCAGACACCAGCATGATGAATCTAAATTTAAATACTCTAGAACATGACAGACCATACATCAATGCAGTATGTCAAAACAGCTAAATTACCTTTTTCTCTTCTTTGCTCATTGCCTTGCGCTCTTCAGACTTAGCCAAAAAGTATTTATGCATATGCTTGAAGTTGCATTTTGAAAGATCAGTTATTCTTTCTTTCTCTTTCTCTGTCATAACTTTCCGCCAGTCCTTGAAAAAGTTTTTGTTGAATGCCTCCTTGGTGGTGTAATCATGGTCCAACATACGGGCATAGAAACTCGCAACCTCTTCTGTTGGTTCGGACAGTACCATTTCCTTTCCTAACGATCAAAGAATGAAGAAGATTGATAAAGAGCACCCAGTGAAATAGATTATCCAATAAAACTATGGCTCAAGTTTTAGGAACAGTAACCATTACACACACACACAAATTCCATGGATCGGTGCGTCACAAGTCACGAATATACAAAATTACTGTGTCAAATACTACAAATATTTTACAACAGTATTATAAATCATCTTTACACATAAAAAATTCATCTATACAGTAAAAATGGGGTGCATGTCGGTATTTTCTTGAGGCTTGCCTTGTCATTCTTGAGGAATGTTACACTAGGTGGTAAAGTGTGGAAAATTTTTATGCTTAGCATAAGATGTAGGTTTTTGAAAACAAGACAAGTTGGCATTTGGTCTACAAAGATAATGCTTATTCCTTTTATTAATCTTGTGTAAAATTAACCTTTTTGAAAAATCTGACATATTTCTGATGCAGTATTCGTATGTTTGAAGCCTTGCGTCTTATAATAGAATTACAATATTATACTTGACAGTTGTGACATATCACTTCCTGAGAGGTAACACACAGTATTATGGCTGCAAAATTTGCTGTATGAACTCAGAAAATGGCAAAACTATGGCAACTAATGATAATAAGCTGTACCACCTGGTCCAAGCCGTGAGTCATAAAATGCCTGGATACAGCTTTGTTTATTAAGCACACTTAACACCGAGCATAAGTTCCAGAAGAAATCAAGAAGAGAAAAGGATCACTCATATGTATAATCCTTACTAAATATAACCCACTAGCCTCACTACATAAACATCCAAAGGAGAGCAGGCATTGAGGAAGTTCTTCCCAGAACTTTATGTTATATATTAGCAAACAAACCTGCATGCCAGTTGTGTTTTATAACACAATAACAAGATAACCTGAACGTGGCAGAACTATAATGCAAAAAGCACAAACCATCATAAAAGAACTTGATGTCAGGAGGTAACCTCTCATATGATGGAGCAAACACTGGTCCCTTGTGTTCCAAGAAGTTCCACTTTGTCCCATCTTCCTTCTTTTCTTCTTCCCACCTGCACCAAAAGTTAACAAAATAAAAGGCAACACATCAAGTGTAAAAGGCAAAGTTCTTCCTGTTCACACCAAGGAAGGATATAGGGAAGAGGTATAGTGTCACTCATCATTAACCTTGGCACTAGATGGTGGTGATTGGTTTTCACACCCAGGCCACCTGGCCCATGCGAAAGAACCACAGTACCCACTGAACAGCAGACTGAGTAGGCCTTAGGGCCAGTCTGGGCAGGTTGGAGAATATAACAATCTCTTTCCCCTACCAGGATTCGAACCCCAGACTGTCCAGTCTGAAGCACAATTCTCATACTGACTACACTATCCCAGCTCCCTCCCACACATGAAGTAATATCATTATACCTCCTTTACAGCCTTAACAACCAAACCCTTGTGACAAAATGACAAGATATGTAACAACTTGAGGGTCAAATAGAAATCAGAATGTTATCTTCATTTAATATTTCTAATATATGGCTATATCGCACTTTGCAATGTTTAATTTCTGTACTGCCAATACTATATTACATTCTTTCACTTACAGTTGTGCCCACAAAGCTAGTAGTCTTCAACGAAACATTCAACCAGAACTGCATTGTTCTATATATGTATGAATGAAAGTGTCGGTACAACTGGCAACCTGCCTGGAAAGCTTCAAGCAGTTGCAAAGCCAAAGTAGATCTATCAAACCCTCTTAATTTTGTAATATGAAATAATATATACCATTCTATCTACAACAATTAAACCTCCTGTCTCTTGTACATGTATACAGTGAAACTATTTCCTGTATTAAGTTAAACTATTAACTTCATTAATGCAGTTACAAGTTTTGGCTACAGATAAACCTTTAGGCTGTAACACAATTTATAAAAGGTTAATAAACTACTTTACAGCCTGAAGATGGCTTGTCTTAGCTGATACCTGTAGCTGTGTTACTAAAGAAACTTATTGTGCTTCACTGAAAACTGTTATTGTTCTTATTAAATATGAGTACAATAAGCAATGGAATGAGTAATATAAAAGATAAAAAGTTACATCCAATGTCTGTACTGCAAATACGTATTCTAAAAATTATATCTGAACCAAATGCATGTTCTTCCTAAAATCACCAGCAAGACACAGAATTAGAAAATAATGAAAACAAATCACTGGAAAAACTACGGCACAACAAAAGCCGGCTTACACAAACAATAGGCGTCAATTCACTTCTGCCACCTCAACAGAAATGTGTCAATCCACAACACTGCAAACAGTTATAGCTGGGTGGGAGAAAAGCTGATTTTAAGGCATAGTTACACTTCTTAAAAGGAATGACCTGAGGATATGGGGATCTTCACATAGAAACTTATACAGGCAGTCCCCAACTTTCATACAGTTTGTTCCTGAAAACATGTATTCAAATGTATGAAAGTTGAGCAATAGACACATATGTTACAACAGGGGTTCCGTTCCCATTGCTTAAAAAGTACAAAATAATAATAATCTCTGTTTACAGGCAACAAACAAAACAGTTGTAGCAACAATTATGGTACATTCCTGAATTAATTCAAAGGGTAACTGTAAATGTTCCTGCAATCACAAAAGCCAATATCCTCCATAATTCTGATGGATATGTGGGGAATGGCCAACAAAACTCATAAGCCATAAGTAACCTTAACAACGGTGTTTAAAATATTTGCACACATCTGCTTTATAGTACAATGGCCATATTCTACACACAAATTATGTTTCTGACACCATCATGAAGTTGGTCAGCTTCCTTCCACCACATTGCATTACCAGAGTAAGTGGCCAGGATAGCCAACAACAAAGAACAAGAGGCCTCACCAAAATCAGCCAAAATGACAACTCAACCATCCACACCAACATCAAACTTGTCAGCTGAGTTAAAAAACATGATAAAAAACAAACTTTCCACAGGAAGGGCCTGCCTCAAATTATGCTTATCTTACATATTTCTGGCATTCTTGTTCCTAGTTCAACAGCCCTAGCTGGCAAAAACCTTCTCAATTTCAAGGCTTTGTGATCACACTCAGGTGTGGATTACATGGAGCCACTCTACACAATAGTCACCAATGAGTTCACGAGTAGCTCTTAAACTCCCTGGTGATTAAATCTGAGCAGCCAGAGCAGAAGCCTGTTCAACTTTACTCAATGCTCACTGGCTAGTAAACTCTCCTGCTTGTATATTCACTCAGTGTAATTGATACAGCCAATAACCGCCCCGCGATAAAACACCAAAATTCTTCAGTTCATCTCTGACATGTCAAATGATGAACTAAGTACTACTGACTAACTACCCAACCTGTTCATTCCTACATGTTTTAGGAAAGGCTAGTGGACTCGCTGCTCGCTTACAAGCTGGTGACTGAACTTGCTGGTGAGCAGCATTAAATGTAGCCTTCAATAAGCCCCTCCTTAGACACATCACATTCAGTAAAACTCTTCTGGACAAGTGATCAGCCTGTCCCAGAGACCTTTATCTGACAACACACAACACTCAGAAGCGACAGACATCCATGTCCTAGCGGAATTTGAACCCACAATCTCAGGAAGCAAGTGGCCACAGACCCACACCTTAGAACACAAAGCCACTGGGATCAGCCTTTCTGGCATTTAGTAAACACAAAATACAGTTCAAGACTGTGCGATGCTCTAAATGTCTGTTCATTTGCTGTGTATTAAAGTCCAAATTGGCATACAAAAGAGGGATTAGGGGTGAGAATTTATAATGTACGAAAGTATGGTTTGTACAGAAGTCAGAAGTCCGTAAGTCAAGGACCACCTGTACATTTTCGGCCATATGTTACAAGTCCAAAGAAAAAACATTCCTATTTATAGAAATAATTGGTAATATTGAGTAAGTCCCTACTCATTTTGAGACACCATGTTTCAGAACTGTTAAAATGAAACAAAAAAGTTCAAGTCAACATAGCCTGTTACAAGAAGGAACATTCCTGTTTGGTTATCTTGGCAGAAGACAAACACCTTTAACTACATATCATGTTCAAAACATAGATACTAATGAAGAATGTAGTTTCCATCATAAGTTGTGGGAAGGGCACAGGAAGGGGTGGCTGGACAATGGAATGGCCTGAGCAGAAACCAGTGTCTGGGAATGGTATCAGGTTCACAAGTTGTTTCTGGACAGCTGTAACAAAAAAAGTAACAAAATGCTGTGAGAAAGATTGACCAGGTTTTCATTTACCCCAAACATCATCTCTGTTGCAACAGCTGGATGTCTGTGTAACTGTGAATGCCATTTGCGATGAACATATGGAGAATGGACAGCAAGTGCCATCCACAAACACCGGTGAGCAGAACAAATGAGACTGGATTGATGCAATTCTGTCAGTTACTTCTCCCCTCACAGAAGGTTATTCCAGGTAGTTTAATAATGAACAATTTTATAAATGCAATCCATCCTTCATAATGCAATGACAATATTAACAGGACAGGACAGCTGTGGCAAATGTTAAATTGGAGTAAATTTTATTCCTTTGACTGATGGGTATTGTCTTCAAAAGCGCCTTCTCATAATTACCATTAAATAAACTCTAACTACTGATAGCAGCCAAACCGAAACCCTTTTAGGGATTCTTCAACTGTACAACAGAACTGCCAAATCTTCTAGAACTCCTTTCTTTACCCTTAGCTTCTTTCATGAGAAATGTAGCAAATTCAACAAAAAACATTTTCTGCAATTTTTTTTCCCCATTTTAACATGTCCCTTTGCCTTAATTCTTCTTGAGGCTGTGTCATTCACAAAGGACACATGTTTTATGACTAAACACAGTGTACCAAGACACCTCTAAAGCTGGTGGTGTTAAACTGCTAATTTCACATTATGACAAACACACAGAAATGGATTAACTTAATACAACAGTGGCACCTACAGATATGATACCCACTAATGTCAGTCCATACTGATTCTGAACAAACACAAAAATGTGTATTAAGCAGGTATTTTTCAGTTGAATGCTGTAACTTCAAAACACCTTAGTAAAACCTTCTCAGAAACATTAATATCACATCATTAAATTACCTGTATGCAGCTATCCACACTGACTGTAGTTCAAGTTCATAGTCTTCTGCATATTTATAAACATTTCTATTTCTGATATTTGTACAACCATAACCAAGAGCATTCTTTAAAGCACTATGTTTCATTTGTACATATGCACTGCATGCTGATCTTAACAAACTCCTACATTTCCCAAAGACTGCCAAACCCATTCCACACATGTAGCTAGTAGCAGCTTGTAGTTTACCATCTTTCCTTTGTGGTAACTCATTTTTAAGTGAGAGCACCATACACAACTATCACATCCACCATCTTGAACACTGATGCTGCCACCTTATGGCAATATGCTAAATTAATCAACATATGGGAGGGGGAACAAAAATTCCCACTTTCAAACAAACTTTTCCCCTTCACTCACAATACAGCTTCCTCAATTAGTCACCTAACATGGCCCATACCAACTAAACTGTGGCTATTTTGACTTAAATTATACCAAATTACATTTACCATCTCAGAACCTGACCTTCCTCTTGAACTCTGATGCCACCTTGTGGTAGAAATCAAAACTAACATAAAAAAATTCCCCAATTTCACACAAAGCTCTAACTCCTCCTCTCAACTAAAAATGACTGTCTCAAATGAAGCTCATCTCACAAACAACTCTGACCATGACATAAACTGTTAGCTATTTTGACAATAAATTGCAGTACAATGAATTTACCATTTCCAAACATCCTGCTGTTCCTCCTCTTTCTTCTTCTTCCTTGGACTGCTCTGTGGTGTTCTATCTTCACCAGTATGCTCTTTCTTCGAGGACTTTTTCTTCTTCTAAAAACAAAGAAATTACACCAATTATCTACAAACAAGACACTGTGTCTCACTTTAAAAATTTATTTACCCAGCTCTTTTCAGATAAAACACTGGTCTCACACCATATCAACAAAACCCTACCACTTGCCACTATTCCACATCTTTATACCTTGTTACCTCTAAGATCCATAATAATATCACCCCTCCGATCAGGAACAGCATTCACTGTCTGAACAGTGCCCCACCCATGGCCAAAACCTGTGGTAAGGAGTATTGTGTACACACTGAGCCAGAACCAAACTCAGTATGACACAAAACAACTTACATATTAGGAAATACTTCAGGTTTATCTGCAGGTGTTCAAAGCGAGCTCCGCTGGCTACCCTGCAATTATCCCAATGATAGTCCAGTTTTTCCTGCATCTGCCACAGCACACCTCAAAGTTCATTTTACTTACCACCTTCACACTCATGGAAAATTACCTACTGCCACAGCTGCAGAATCGCAACAATCATACCACTGTTTTTTAACAAGAAGGCTTATCACCACAGTTTACCAGAGATGTCTATACCTATTTTGACAGAGTTTCCTGGCAATGAGATTGGAGCACAGGACCTAACCTATGGCGCCCAATTTCTCCAAATCTGACACCTTTATAGCTTAGTATCTGCTGATTCATGAAGGAAGTGGTATATGTTCCTCCAGTGTCTACAAGCCACTGTGAGCTGCAACAGCATATCACAGCAATGACAAGGTGGACTTCAGGTCTGTCAAAAATGTGTATTTAGCACATTAGAAATACCTAAAGGAAATTCAAAAAGAAGATGAAAAAGCTTGCAACTTGCCACAGGTTTAAAATCTTCCTCATCACTCTCATATTTTCGTTTCTTATGCTCCTTCTTAATTTTCTTCCTGGCGAAGAGAGGAATATCATCATCTGAATCCTCCAATCTTCGTTTGACTTTCTCTACACCTGATCGTGATGCCTAAAAATAGCAAAAATACAAATTTCACCTCAAAGCATAACTGTACAACACAAGATACATTGGATCACAGCTGGGACAATGCATAACATGCAGGAACACATCGTAACATTTTGGACAGAATGTAATATTTTAAGAAAGCATTATTCTGCATGCCAACAACAGGTCTTCAATCCCTTAATGTGCATAATTTTTGTCCACAGCATTGTGATTAGCTGAAAAGTGCAGATACTGAAGGCTGTGCAGGACCTTGCTACAAAATGGTGTCAAGAATTGTTCAGTCACAGTCAGTCTTTCAAGCAAACTTATCAATTATAATACCAACATATGCATAAGTAACATAAACAACAATACAATCTGTTGATTACACCTGTTTCGGCAGAAACTCTACCATCTTCAGGTCTACATACCAGCTTGTAACTTGTAACAAGTTACCTCCTACACAGGGCACAATGACACACGATACAGGGACAAGACCCTAACTGATCTAGAATAAATTAGAGGTTTGTATAAAATGGTGACACCTACAATGACTCATCATACATAGAATTTTAACTGCACTTTATGAGATCTCACATTTTTTAATGCAGCTGCAGAAATCATTACCATATAATAAGCATTACTATTGTACTGCATTATACTCATTAGAGTTATAAACATTGCTATATAGACTCCCTGAAGATGGCAGTGGTCTGACAGAACATGCAGCAGCAACCAAGAGACTGTATTATTGTGTTAGATGGACATATGTTGGTTTTATAAAAGAGAAATTCAGCCACAAAGAACAGCATAAATAACATCAAAATAATCTTTCAAGCTGTCTCATATGTCATGTCCCAGTTCAGTAATATTTGTAAGAAAAGAAAGATTTCAGATTCAACTATGTCATGTACTGAAGAAAGCCAACTGTCTGTATGTACAAGTACTGCTGACAGTAACAAATGATCTTCAACAAAAAAGTAACTGCTGCAAAATACAAGATAACATTCCCTCGATTAGTGTCTTTATCTATACGGGGCACCATGTTTTGTCTTTTGTCAAATTTATCATCAGTAAATTGATGAAGCCACACATCTGTTGCACTCTTCTGCCATCTCCATGTAGAAGTATCTGGAGATGTACCTGAAAGCACAGTTTCATCACCGTCAGAATGTTTATCTGTGTTGCTACCTCAGGCGCCCCTGTCCCCCTTGTTCACTGGTCAATCGAGCCTGTACACCCTTTGAAGTGAAGTAACTGCTTTTTCTTCTTCCTTGTCCTAGAAGTCACACTGTTCAGTTAAAATTGTGATCAGACTCTTGAGTCAAGTATCATTTCAACAATACTTGTAATCAGTCTTTGTAATTCTGAATTTGAAGCTACATCTTCTGAAGTGGGTCTTGAACATGCAATGCATATAAAAAATGTAGGCACCTGCTGAAACACCAGCAAAGAGAAAATGGTTTTCTCTTCACTGAAGCAGACCAGCCTTCAAGAACAATTTCAGGAGGGAAGAACTGTTCTTTACTTGATAGCAAAGTTGTAAAATCTAACGCATAAGTTCTAAGAACAGGAGTGTACAGACCCTGTCAAAACTGTTTAGCACATTTTAAACAGATAAAATAATTACTTATAGAGTGCTGACAGGATTTAAAGAATGCAGAGGAAAATATAAAGATGCATTCTAATAAATGATGAATAATCACAACTTCATACATTTCATTCTAAAATAATTTTTTAAAGCTTTATAACATTAGAACTGTAACTTATACACTTAACATTGTGCAATATAAATTTATTTATAAATTGCTACATTTCAGAAATTTAAATGTGCATGCTAAGAAAAAAAAAACAGGCTAAAAGTTACTCTTTCCTGGTAGTCTGAAGCTTTCACACCTAATATGCCTCACGTCAAACAAACTTATGGCCCAACCATCACTGGCATTAAAAAACCTGCCACAGAAAGTGGGTTTCCAATGCCTTCATTTGCAAAGACCTTCTTGTAACATGATCATTAAAACTCCAGAACTTCATCAGTGCCAATAAATTACCCTGCTTGAATCCACAAAAAAATTGCTGGTTGAATTCAATCCCTTTACTTGTGTATCTTTGTTTTCTCCAGCACTGTACATACTGTTCAACAGAATTACCATGCCACAGCACGGCCGTTTGTTACTTACACATGTTTAAACCTTTAGTACAGAAAGATGACTAGTCATCGCACAGTGTAATGACGAGAAAGCCATGTTATGACTACTGTCGCTGGCCAATAACAAGCAGCCATGGGCAGGCCATTTAAATCCCTGTCTTTTGCAGAATGCAATGGGCACTTAATTCTGGTGCCAAAGTATTAATTACAATTAATTAGTAAGTGACACTGTAACTGCAAAGCATTGATTTGGGTAGTTTAGATGCTGTTGTATCTTTCCTTCAGCCACATTCACCCACAATATTTACATAATACTTGGCTTCAACAAATTCTGAATTCAATAATCTGAGTGGAATTCAGCTGTCAGCATATGAAGAAAGGAATCAGAACTACAGAACAACATGCATAATTAGTACAGCAGCTGTCTTCACTATTTTCACTCACCTAGCCATTCACCCTATTCACAGAATGTGTTGAACTTTGTGTGCAAGTATAGGGCAACTTCAGATTTTTCAAGTGGTAAGTTATGGTTAAATTGCCATCTTATATTAGTGTACGTACGGAACTGTATAT
>Ga0136643_10017920_pt1 | contig 10668 bp, 10 predicted proteins | sample TergutLab28metaG_FD_96883 | JGI IMG/M metagenome (GOLD analysis project Ga0136643, IMG submission 96883) | Labiotermes labralis P1 segment gut microbial communities from Petit-Saut dam, French Guiana - Lab288 P1 (version 3) (version 3) | ecosystem: Host-associated > Arthropoda: Insects >... | reverse complement strand
GCTCAAATCTGACCTGGAATTTTCATTGTAACCCACAAACAATGACATGGATCAGTGTCATTTCTGTACAGTCACTTCATATGTCGCTTCTCAAGGGTGCACTTCACTGTTTCATCATACTGCGAGATGGTGTTCACTGATGTTAATATTAAAGTCAGGCAGCATTGTTTAAACAAATTTTGCACGGAAGACGGTTCAAAACCATCTGTGATTCATGGAAGACTTAAAGAGTATAATATGGGCATTATACAATGTCAAAACCAAAGTGCACAGGTGATACGCTGCTTTCAGGGTCAGCTGTGACACAGACAGCAATTGCCCACATGGTCTGTGCCAGTCAACAATCTCCCTCATGGTCTGTGACACAGTCAGCAATCTCCCTCACAGTCTGTGCCAGTCAGCAATCTCCCTCAGGATCTGTGCCACAGCCAACAATCTCCCTCAGAGTCTGTGCCACAGTCAACCATCTCCCATATTTTCTGACACTATCAGCAACCCTCATGATCAGTAATGAAGCCTGTCTCCCTCATGCTCTGTGCCACAGTCAGCAATCTCCCTCAGGGCAACCATCTCCCTCACGGTCTGTGCCACAGTCACCAATCTCCCTCACAGTCTGTGCCACAGTCAGCAATCTCCCTCATGGTCCATGCCAGTCAGCAATCTCCTTTAGGGCCAGTGCCACAGTCAGCAATCTCCCTCAAGGTCTGTGCCACAGTCAGCAATCTCCCTCTGGGTCTGTGCCAGTCAACACTCTCCCTCAGGGTCTGTGTTACAGTCAACAGTCAACAATCCCCCTCAGGGTCTGTGCCACAGTCAACAATCTCCCTCATGGTCTGTGGCACAGTCAGTAATCTCCCTCATTGTAACAGTCAACAACCACTGTCATTTTGACACAGTCAGCCATCTCCCTCATGGTCTGTACCAAAGTCAACAATCTCTCTCAGTGTCTGTAACAGCCACTAATCTCCCCCATTGTCTGTGACATAGTCAGCAATCTCCCTCATCATCTGTAACAACCAACAATCTCCCAAAATGTCTGACACAGTCAGCAATCTCCCTCATCATCTGTTGCACAGTTAACAATCTCCCTCATGGTCTGTTACACAGTCAACAATCACCATCACTGTCTGACACAATCAGCAATCTCCCTCATGGTTTGTAACACAGTCAACAATCTCCCACATTGTCTGTGACACAATCAGCAACCCTTATGATAAGTAACAAAGACAACAATCTCCCACAATGTGACACTGTCAGCAATCTCCCTCATGGTCTGTGACACAATCAGCAACCCTCATGATCAGTTACACAGACAACAATCTCCCACAATGTCTGTGACACAGTCAGTAATCTCCCTCATGGTCTCACAATCAACAATCTTCCTCACTGTAACACTTTCAGCAATCTCCATCATGGTCACAAACAGCAATCAATCCATGTAACCATCAACAATGTTCATGAGCTTATTCTGTATGACCACAACGTCTATATGTATGAAATCATAAGCATCAGCAGTGCACAGCCAGTCACTCATCAGTACATTTGCTTTCAAAATGTGAGCACAAGATGTGATACAAAGATGCTTGGCCGAACTTGAACCACCATCATATGTGGATTATAGCAATGCCATTCATTTTACAGTATTACATAACAGTCTTACTACTGTAACTGGATACACCTTTCCTCATCAGCAAATAATAATAATAATAGTTGTCAACAGTATTACTGTTACACACATATGTAAACGGAGATCAAGCACATTAGATTTTATGTACCTGTATCAGTTAACAGTGACCACCATGACAACTAAGGAACAATTCCAGACATCAATGTCACATGATTCTGCTTATCCAACAGGACGTTGGATGTACCATGACATCTGCCCCATGCCCTCAAAATGTACAAAGTTCTCCGTGATGCCAAAATCTTAAACTCAAACTGAATTCCTACATAAACAACACATGTATATTGTCTTCTGGGATGTGACACCACATAGAGCATTATGCTGGAACCTGCTGCCTCTAATTTCATCTAAAATCACCCACCCTGAAGAGAGAGGCAGCAGGTTCTGCCAAACAAGATACCTATACACCGAACTCCACAGCATCACATCCATACTCTTTGACAACTCTGGGAAACTCAAATCTCAAATGATCAGTTTGTTAATAGCAGCACAGTTTCTGTATCATCAAAGCGCATAATGTGCTGGACAGATACAACAAATATAAACTTGACTTACACATCATTACAGACATCTTCATGTAACTGCTGGGGTTTACAGTGGTTTATAGTGTATCAAACTGTGCATACAGCCAATAAGTATACTTTCTCTCTTACATACAACCATTTATAACACAGGAACTAGATATCAGGTTTATGTATGGACCCAAATGCAACTACAGACATCACCAAATACTGTTAGTCACAAACAAATGTAATATGCATTCCACAATAATACAAATCACATTCTTGTCAGCAAGGTACTACATTTTGCATACAAAATTCTTGTCAGGAAGGTCACAGTCAAGATCCAATAACACACTGACTCTGTGACTTCCATAAGAAAAACGCCCACGAGTCGTTACAGAATATCCCTTGATGTACAATTTGGCATCAAGTCCCACCACACTATTTTGTGTAAGGTTCACACATCTTTACACAGGTGGAAATGTTGATCTCTCTACAGCCCCAATTGAAGATGCTTTCAGCATCTCATTAATCTGCTGACTGTCATATGTAGGAACAAATCTGTACTGATATGGGCGGTCATGACTCATGTACTGAGGCAGATAAGAGTCTTTGTGTGTGTAATCATCATATGCTGGGTTTGGACATGACTTTGAGGTGCCATCTAGCTTAAGTTGTTGTCTGGGGCGATAACGCAGGCGCAGAACGCAGAATACCACGGAAAGAAAAAGAACCACGATGACGATAGTACACACTGTGATAAAGCACACTGTGAGAGGATCCAGGGCTACCTCAGATGAAGGAAATGGTTGACCATGGCTGCTAGTACTGTTGGCATCTGTGCACAATTAATAAGTACAATCTGTAATTATTTAATACACATAATATGTAAATCACATACAGGCAGATCTTGTTTTACAACAGCATATTTCCTGGGGGTTAGTGGATTAACAACCTCATCCAATATAGTGTATGACTATAATGCTTGGGGACATACGGACCTGCAGATTATATATCTACTGTACATATACCACAAATATACATTTCTATACAGTACACATGCATTTCTATACTATGTATTTATTTCTAATGCAATAAAAATGTAAGACTCCAATCCACGGTTTTTGGTAAAGTTAATTCCCATAGTACTGTGGTAATCTTGCTATAAAAGCACTTTAGTTTCAGACTTAGCACTTTCTTTTATGTCCTTTAGTTCTACCAGCAGCATTACGAATTGTACACATGCAACTATGAGCAAGTTTAACATTATGGCCTATGTAAAAATTCATTCAACTTTTTCAAGCCAGCTTATTAAATCTAATTTCTCTTCAATACTGTCTTTTGCCGACTGCTCACTTGAATGGCATTAAGTGATGCAGATTCACATTTCTCACTTCTGTTCATAAGAAAAGCCAATGCTGTAGAAGAGTTAGCCAGACAAGCCGTGTGGTTATACCACCATGATCAATCAAAACATCCTTGAATGATGCACTGACACTGATGTCACTTTTAGTTAGCCTCCTACAGAAGACAAGTGCAGCTATGAATCATATAAATTTTCAGCCTGGAATTGCGTAAATTTTCAGGTCACGTTAAAAATGAAAATCATGAAAAAAGAAATTGCATAGAAAGAGACCTGCCTGTATCTGTTTCAGTAATGTTTCCTGCTATGAACCTAACAGAAAATACCCTACAATATTACAAAATTTACTGCCTCCTCTTGCCAGTGTGCAGGTCCTGCAGTACATTTTTGATGTGATTTGAATCATCATGAACATCTTCTCTTACTACTATGAGCAAAATTTCATTACTTAATATATATGTAATTTCTGCAGTACGTGCAATATGATATTGAAAACTCCATTAATAAAAAAACAAGAGGCCCATTACATTTCACTATTCCATCAACTAGCAGCATCCAGCATCAATTCTGACAGTCTGGCTATTGATTATTGGAATCTTTGTTGGTTTCCTTCTACTACACATACATCATATTATGTAAGACATGATGAAAAGAGAACAGGGAGTGTGGCAGGGAAAAACAGGACATGATATGAAGTGTCAAGGCTGTGCCGTGGCTCAGGTGCTTGGTCACTGGGCTCCCACTCCCAAGATCCTGGTTCAATCCCAAGTCAGTCTCAAGATTTGTAATGGATAAACTAGCAGTGGGACACAGCTTCCTCAGAGTACTTTTGTTATCCTGTCAGTATCATTCTACTGGTGCCCCATACTCATTCATCTATCACTAACACTATATAACCTCAGCAAATGGCAAGTGTCATTAAACAAAAAACCAAAATCTTGTTTGAATCTCTCTACAAGGTTGCTGAATACACTACAATACATGTAACACTTAACATTTTAACATATGGGAAGTTATATCTGGCAACCCTTTGGTCACAGAGGTACTGGATCCTGTTAACTCTTACTGTATATACTGTAATACTGATAACAAAAGCAATGACATCCCGGGAGTACAGTGAGTACTTCTGCCTCATTAATGACGGAAACTGAATATGCCACCAACTATTCAAAAAAAAAATCCTACCTGAACAAATAGAGCAGCACACTCCAGGCTTCTTGACTGGATTTACGCAGGATGTAGAACACACTTGCTGTGTACACACCTTCTGGCCAATGCTGCACTGACAGCGAGTGCATGCATCTTCATGCCAATCTTCACCCTCATGGTATGTGGTATTGCCAACCAAACAGGTTTTTGGGGAAGACAGATCTGCAATGTAAAACCCAAAATATCTCACTCTAAAATGGGGTACACCTGTTACTGCTTGGCATATGAGTGGGGCTAACAGGACCTTACTGTATACAATGTAGCACATTATAAACTGTTACACAGCCATCAAAACTATACAGATTATTTGACACAAATGAAGGAAGGAAAATAAATTCGAAATGTCATACAAGGACATAGGCTGGATTGCAGTGGAACATGCCATACATACAGCGAGTGGCAGGGTATTGTAAACACAGTATCAAACATCCACGTTAGTAGAGGAACTGTTAGCTTCTCAAAATGGACTCCATTCCATGTAGACTGTTATGTAGTTACTAGGGAGGCAGCGGTAGCTACATCATGTAGCAAGCAAAGGAGGGTTCTGACAACTAAGTGAAATACTCCATTCAGGAAATTGGAATCAGCCACTGTTAAGAACATTGTAATGAACATCTGGATTCAATAAGGCAATATCCAATGATGCAGCAATGCTGTGTTCACATTAAGTGCAAAATAGTTACGTTAATTTAGGGTGAAGGTACAGCTGCCCCACGCTGCACATGCCAAAAAGCCACTAGATGGAGGTCAATGATCAGCCTCATGCCCTACACACTTTACCCTGCATGAAAAGAGCTCCCACTAGGTACTGACTAATAAAAATACCGTGTTTACTCAAATGCAAGACGAGGTTTTTCCCTTAAATCTGGTGATGAAATATTTGCGTTCGTCTTAAATTCACGCATGAAGTGCCAAACCAGAATATGCAAAAATGGATTGCTTTGAACTGGACCATATGGAGCCAAACCAAGGTCTCCATCACCAAACCTGTTTAATGTGGCAAACAAGAATGTAGCTGGTTAACCCTCTCAATTGAGTTATTGTCAATCAATGGGAACCACAGAAACAAGAGAACAGACCCAGTCCAAGGGTAGCAATAGGAAAATGGCTGTTAAAAATTGACTACAATGCTCAAAAATAAAACCTGGACCAATCCACAAATTAAAAGCCACAAAAAGTGCCATGAACTCAGACTGATCAGACCACAGACATGACACCAAAATCCAGAACATATGTATTTATATTCTTAACACCACGAACACCATTTGTGGGAAAAAAAAACAATCTCTGTAGGTTTAAGTAAGTTTATAAACCAATAAATATAAATGCAGAGTTCAGTAATTGTGTACTGTAATATGGCAATGCATCTCACCAGAAGTGACTGTCAGGTTTTAGTAAGTGCTGTATATCCAGTGCAGTGGATATGTTGTGGAATGGCAATAAAGAAGATGGGGATGTTAGGAGTGAGCGTTAAAAAGATGGAGGCACTGACTGTGAAGGCGACGGTGACACTGATGAAGGGAGATAAAATCTAACATGCTTTAAGTGAATGAAACAGTAAAATATTTTTAATCTACAGACGTTTGCTTCTGGGGGGTTAGATTAGAGCTGACCTGCATTCTGGTAAACATGGTATATGTGGGTACAATCTTCATACTAGCTGCAAGACAATGTACAAAATTGTGAAATATTTACTTGTCTGTACAAGAAAACAATTTTCAGACAGCACAACAGCACAGCTAATGTGACTGTACTCACATTTGGTGAACAAGCACAGCTAGTTCAAATGTTCACAAGCTTTGAAAAGACAAAATTTATATCTGTATGTTGTGTTGTATCAACGGAACTGCATCCACAAAAAATAAATATCAACACCAAAGAGGCAGAAACTGAAAGAAAGTTAAATGTTTACCTAGACACATGGGGCAACACTGATTTTTGGCAAGCACAGGTCGGCTGCAGGTAACATTCGGACACTGCTGTGTGAAGCAGCTGACACGACCATTCACACATACACAACTACGACAGACATCTTCAATCCATGCAGCTCCATGTGGTCGATGTGCCCCACATGACTCCCCATGTTCAGAAACCGCCTCCCCATGTTCAGAAACCGGAACAGCTGCAGACTGAGGGCACACAGCACAGCACTGTCCAGGCTGAGAGACAGGCTCCGGACAGGGTGTTGGAGGGCAGTTATGTGTCTTGCACAGCACACGTCCCTCATGACAAAGACACTGTGTGCAGTTATTCAGAGGCCATGTCTCTCCTTCTACACGGTACACACCATCCACCGAATGACAAACCATTGGGTGCTGCTCCTGATGTCCAATGTCTATAAAAGAAAAAAATACAAAAATAAGGTCTCACATGTAGCTCAGAACCAAAATACCATAACGAACGAACACAATTTACAGTTCCAGAAATGGAAAGCCTGTGAACTTGAAGTAGGTAGTGATTTCTCTGCCAATCAACCCACTGAGTCAAAAATGCACACCACAATTAACTGTATGATGCCAAACCCTTGTGCAACAGATTTAAATCCCTTTCATAAAAGTGCACTGGAAAGAGTCTACTTTCGGAGGTTTAAAAGTTAAAGCTAACTTCTTATATAACATTCATAGGCCCAGAATAACTGCAGGAAATAAATGGCACAGAAATCACACATCATCATGCTGAACGGAGAACTCCACACATCATACACCACAGAATTAGTCTCGACATAAACCCTAAATACCAAAGATCTTGTTTTATTCCGGTACAGCAAACAAAATCGCCAAATGTGTACCTACAATGAGTCTGCAGTTCACAGTACAAATTTAATGTGGCAGGCAGGAAGACATGTAAGACACTTCAGACAGATGCATCCAGTTCAGGCACACATAACCACGACTTGCTGCTCAATAGTAGCCAGTCACCAATGTTCATCAGTGCAAAGCAGTCTACTTGGGTTACTGCACAGCTTGGCCTCCTGTAAGTAACAGCATGAAAACAGCGCAGTTGTCCTGCTTCACCTCCATGATTTCTCACCTTATGTGGTCAGGAATATCAATGAGAAATTCTGAACCTGGCCCTACAAGACAGCAACAGGATCCTACTGCTCCAAATGGTCATTTCTTTATCCACTTGAAAATACTCATTCAATAAAATACATTTCATAATTTCATTTCCCTTGCTTACCTACCTCATTTGCATGTTATAGCTTTAAACAGTGGCTGGCATGGCAGTATGGGCATAAATATCTTTGAAGTATCCTTCTACAGGTGACTGATATATCTAGCTTTGACATTCCATACAAATGCAGTCATGTCTACTGTAATAATGGTTTGTGTATCACCCCTTTGAGGTTGTAGGGCTTTACATCCGAAGTCCCATAGCATGCCCTTATGGTTTTAACAGACAGCGCCACAACAGGTCAGGCTTCTATTAGCCTGATCAGCAGATGGAGAAGGAAAAGAGGGGATATTTTCCACAAAAAGACTACACATAAATGTCCAACCCCCAACATCCTTCTCACAGAATTTCTCACAGAAGTATGTGTCACTGTCACTGTCACTTTTTCACTTCCTTGTGCAAATCCAGTTCAAGACCCCATCACACTGGTCTCACAGGGCAGCTTTTCTTTATTCTTGACATGGTTTCCCCATCCAAATCACTTCAGTGGCTGTTGTATGCATCAAAATCACCTCATCAAAGCAACAATTTTTGCACTGCCAAGCTTCCATTCAGCTGTATTAACATCATATGAACTTCAGCCTGGTTGTTCACTCAGTGCAAATGCAGAAGTCCCTACAGATTTATGCAACATGATTAAATATGCAAAGTAACGATTACTTTCATGTCTGTGTGTGTGGGCATACAGGTGAGTTGTATGTCTGAGAGGCAAATTTGTATCTTTCAGAAAACAAGTCAACAGTTCCACATCAATGTTGAGAATGTCATAAAATGAAGTATGACACTGCACAAGTCACAAATAAGTGTTATGTAACAGCCCTTGTAAGGTGCACACAATTGATAATCACTAGTGCACTGTTAATAACCACCTCCAAAACTCCCAATTCAGCTCAGTAGCATTTTAGCATTTTGGCTTCATCAAGGTGTGATGAAACTTTCAAAATTTTATCCAAAATTTAATGGTTCAAATTGAATTACAAAGCTGTCTGACAATTACCTATGACAGTGTGGCATGGCCCCACAAGTCTAATAATGATTAAGAAAGATACTTGTCTATTTCGTGTTATTTCCTATAAATGAAAAGATAGCACTAATATAAAAATTTATTTCCATGCTCTCACCAAGCAATCTATGTAGCAATCAGAGCAGCAGACTTGTATTTGGAATGTACTTTAGACTTATTCTACCTACACTAACAATTGTATTTGAGACTGTCATGGGGGCCCTTTAAACCCAGTTAATGTTAGTACCTGTAATGATGTGATCACCACATGTCAGTCATTGAACAGCGAGAACACACTTGTGTATCCAGTTGGACAAAGTAAATGTTACTGTAACCTAACTTCACTGGAACTGAGTATGCTTCACCTGAACAATGTGGACAGCAGTCTTGCAACACATTGAAGGTAGGATATGTGCAGGTTGGCACTGGACATGTGATAAGGTTACACATCTTTGTTCCACCATAACAGTAACACTGTCGACAGCCATCAAACCAGGCTTCTCCATCATGATGCAGTCCATCTACAAAAAGCAACACCAGAAATTACACTGCTACAACTGGCTACAATCAATCAGTACTACCGGAACAATATGTAAAGCTGAAAAAAAAAATTAAATTTCAATCTGAAAAAACATGTTTTATTCAGAATAGTGTTGTGACATTTTTTACTCAAAGTGGCACACATCAAAATACAGGAAAACCCCCACATGATTTTACAAAATCATCTGCTTCACTATTACACGTGATAAACCTCCACCATAATTCAACCAGTCACTGTGTACAGGGTCCAACAACTTTTTCCACCCCCAACAAATAGAAACCACATGCAACATTTAAGTGACCTCTCCTTCTCACTTCCACCATATCTATGTGATCCTTTCACCTGAAATTTACCATAATTTCAACTGGGGATGGCATTCTGAAAAGACCACAAAGACACAGAATTCGAAATTCTGAGTTTTGGGTAGACAGAGGTAATACCGTTTTGGCTGGTTCACAATCCAATCCCCCATATAACATGTCATTATATGAGAAATGGCTGCTGGGATGAGTTTGGAGTTTAGACCATATTTTCAAGAAACCATAGTTTCACCCAGTGTTATGCCTTCACAATAATCTACAGGTGGTTCCTGCATAAGAGTGTTGGTTCCAGAGATCAGCTGTACTAACCAGCCCTTTATTCACCAGACTTGACAGATATGAACTCAAATTTATAGAACTAACCACAGAAATTATGTTTCAACAATCCTAACTAACAAATCTAAAAATGCTTCAGAACAAGATTATCAAAGCCATCACGGGCTGTATTCCTGTTATGACGTTGACGCCACCACCGCACATGCACACACAAACACAAACACAGCATTCAAGGCAGACTATTACCGGACATAAAAGAATATGTTCAAGTTCCCACATGGAGTCAATAACAAAATACATGCTACATTTGCTACTGATCACTGCTGTCTCCTTCAAAGCAGACCCTTACGTATTTATGTTCGAATATGTGTAAGAATTTATGTATGTGTGTTTGTATGCATCTATGAATGTACGTATATATTTACTCAAGTATTTATATATGTATTTATTTTTATGTTTCTTTGTATGTTTGCGTTTATATATATATATATATATATATATATATATATATATATATATATATATATGACGAATGAATGTATTTATGTATGTATGTATGAATGTATCTTTGTAGGTATGTGTTTATGAATTTATG
>Ga0136643_10017918_pt1 | contig 10668 bp, 7 predicted proteins | sample TergutLab28metaG_FD_96883 | JGI IMG/M metagenome (GOLD analysis project Ga0136643, IMG submission 96883) | Labiotermes labralis P1 segment gut microbial communities from Petit-Saut dam, French Guiana - Lab288 P1 (version 3) (version 3) | ecosystem: Host-associated > Arthropoda: Insects >... | reverse complement strand
CCGCCCCCAGGCTTCTGTCCGAGTCGCACAAACCGCGTCTCAGATAGTGAAACGACCTACACATCAGGGTAATCACTCATCACCATCGGTACTGAAGCACACAATACGTGTAGCAAAACTCTCACGTCTCCTATACGCCTTCAAAGAGTTGTGATTGAGAGTTACATGTTCTGAACGTGGTCTAAAACTAACAGAAATGCCTAAACACATTCTTGAACAAACCACGCGGTTTGAAAAGTATCCAACGAAAGTTACATGTACTTACACAATTTTCTGTCCGGTACGTTTAAAAGCCTGAACGAAAATTTTCTTTAATATACCAGAGATACCGCATCGCACCTAATCTGTGGCCAATGAGATCTCCAGTGAAAGGTAAAATTAGCCCTCTGCACGCCATAGAGGTACAGGGAGAGTGGAGGTATAGCTCCACCCATTCTTTACCCGTGCACTAGACGGAGGCGAGTACTCATCTTAGTGCCCATACTGTTCTACCCCCGGGAAAAGAGGCTCCGGCATCCTCTCAGTACGAGGCTGGGTGAGTCGAAGAGCCGGTCTGGACACTTTGCCCCTGCCCGGAAACCGAACCACGATTTCTCGGTCGTCCAGCTCGCAGCATATTCACTACACCGACTGCGGCCTACACCCGGCCTATCTCCCGGGTTATAAAGTAAAGCGAATAAAGCACCCGGTCCTCATCTTCACAGTCACTCATGTGGCCACAGCATAAATAAATGGTAAAATAACGCTACATCACTCCGTTCTGCTTATTTCTCGCTAACTCGTATTCAGTGCAAGCAGAACCAGCTGTACAGGAACAAAACTCAGCACAGCTTTCTCGATAACATTTACGGCGATGTCCGTAAAACACACACACACACACACACCAGATCATATCAGGATGACTGCTCTCTCTTTGTCCAAGAGTACGGTACAGAACGTTTCCAGTTGCAACTGGTCGATATGGATCACTTTCACGTTCTGTCTCAGGCGATTCTTTCTTCCGTGTGTCGTAAAAGTTTAAATCCAAAATACAAGCATTTAAAAACTTAAGTAAGAAATTAAAAAAAAAAACGCACAGTTCTGGTTTCACTGTAGCCTGGAATGAGGAACTGGCACAAGCACAAAATATATTTACCTGCTTTCTATAACGGTACTGTACGACCACTGCCATGAAGGGTTTTTATTAATGGTACACGTAACTAAGATACAAAAAAATAGGAGGGAGAGGGGCGATACTTGCCTCATAAACGTATTAACTCTGATTCTGTATTTGTATTTGCAACTGAAGCACACAAAATTGGTCCGAAGCCGGGAGGTAAGTTCACAGATTTAATTACCCTGAAGTGAAACTACATTTTCTATTCTCCAGTTCTTGGCAAGGGTATAAAATCGTGTCGCATTGCAACAGCCTAAGGCAGATTTTCAGTGTTTGATAACCAGGTGTTGAAGAATAATCCTGCATAGACGAAGCAAAAAAAGACTGAAGGCAATTACATTTATAAGTTTGCTTATACACTGGAAGGGTGAATAAAACACAGAATATTGGGATGGACAGAAAGTGTAGCGCAATGAGGAACAAAAAATATATACAAAATTTTGATACAAAAATCTCGAACACCTGACACACATAGAAGAAGAGGGGAGGATAATAAGCGTAGGATCTGAGTGGATGGAACTGGCTTGGACTATAGTCCAGTGAGGTAGAACGCGATGACGAACCACACTACTGGGGACTTCTATACGAGGTGAGCAGTAACTATCAGATTCTCACGCACAACGCTGGTGCCCGATCTTCAGCACCAAAACAGTAGATAGGCATTGATATTATGAAACGGATACATTGCGGAAAGCACAGCCTTACATGCTACAACACGACTCTCTATACAGATGGCAAAACCTAACATGCCACAACACGACTCTGTATACAGCCAGCACAGCCTTACATGCTACAACACGATTTTCTAGACACAACAGCCTTACATGCTACAGCAGGACTCTCTATTAAGACAAAAGGACTCTCTTTAAAGAGGACACAGCCATACCTTCCATACTACAACACGACTCGCAGTTAATAGGTTCTGGTAGATAAGCGTGCAAAACTGTGATTGTTGGGGGCATTATGAAGGGAAAAATTTTCTCTTCTTTAAAACGTTCACACCGGCTCTTGGGCCCTTACAGCCTCCTACTCAGTGGGTATCAGTCGAGCGGCGAGGGTGTTAGTCTGAACACTCACCTCCACCTAGAACCTACGTTTAGTGGAGCTATACCACCGCCCCACTATATGCCTGCGCGTTCATGATGTGCACTTTACTTTTACCTCAGTACTGTAGTAATGTAGAACGGGACAGAGTCCAGTGGGGAGCTTTAGTGAACAAGGCAATGAACCTCTCACTTCTACGAAGGGCAGGAAATGTCTTGACCAAAATTGCAGCTGTTCGCTTCTGAGGAGAAATACTTGTCAATGGACTGCGGTAATTATCTCAGGGTTTGCAGCAGCATTCAGTGACTCGGGATGGCAAGAGAGAGAGAGAGGGGGGGGAGAGGGAGAGAGGGATTCGTGTCAAATGCGACGCAGAATTGTACTTGCCTAACAGAACGCTGGATCAAGGAGGATTAAACCTGTCCAGCTATGTGACACTGCATAAAGTTTGACAGTTTTCAGAATCTTCAAGCCCTCTTTCTTATGCGTCACTAAACCTGCGTCATTTGGTTCCGGATTATCAGCTTCTTTCTTACTGCGACTGAAAAGAGCAACTCGCTATTTTGTTTCAAGACGGATTTATGTCGTCGTTCACAGTTCCAACTGACCTCAGCTGCCAGGAACTGCAGCCTGGCCTCCCATTCCGTGCTGCTAATGGATGTTTTACCGGTCTTTTGCGACGTTTGATGCTAATGGGATTATTCACCGAATTCGCAGAAGAATATTTCAAAGATGTACTACTAATCATATTCTACATTTCCCGAACGTTCGCGAAAGTCATCTTGCAGTTCAGTACATCAGGCATGGCTCATTATGCAGGCCATCCTACGACGTAATTTGAGACAGCGTTACACGGGATTTTATGCACAATCTAAACATCTGAGACGTGTTACAATTCAAACGGCGAATCCGTGTTAAAAACGGTAATCGTATGCCACACGAAAGTAGGTGTGATGCCCACTTACTGAATAGAAACTGAAATGTACGAAACTTGGCCGGTCAACAGACAGTCATCTAGAAAGCACAACAAGTACCAATTGTTGTATATATATACAGTATACCTATTGATGATGGAATACAAATACGCCCGAAACATGTAGAGGTTGACTGGCGAAATAAACTGAGGACAAACAGTGCATCAAGTTGGTTTTCATTACACGGATCTACCAAGATGCACGGTCAACAAAACATAAAATGTACAAAATTTAATTAAGAAATCATCGACCATTCGCTATCACAACAAGTATGAGTTAAATGAAGATTCCGGCAATTTATCAGAATGGGCGTAGTCTCTGTTATTGTGTTTCGCACACTTAAAGGAAAGAAAGTAATAATTACCCTCCACGCCAAGAAAACATATAGGCCGAGGGAAGGCATAGCTCAATTCATTCTTAACCTCGGTAACAGATGGAGGCGAGTCATTTACTTCATGCCCCGGCCGCTCTACCCCCGGGGAAGAACACCCGTACCCACTGAACAGAAGGCTGGGTGGGCCCCCGAGCCAGTCTGGTCGTTTAACATATAAAAGCGCATGCAATAATGCAAATAATGTGTCAAATAATTTACATTGTTTCTCAAACTGCGCTCCGCGGAACCCATTGATTGGTGGTCCTAAATTCGTACGTACGAAATGAAAATCGTGTGGCGACATTCAACACTAATCATTCCGTCACTGAAAGCACGCAGTCAGTCAATAGCAGCTTCAATCCAGAAGTTTCCTGACTGCAGTCAGCTCGCCATAAACAGTCGATGTGTCAGGCGGAGTGATCAGGTTTTCGATCATTTTGAGGTTAGCTGTTGATTTGGTACATATTCCGTACATAAAATAAAGCACATACTTGTATTTAATTGTGTATTTTAGGTATTGTGGACTCGTAGGGGTTCATCAGCAAGTTCTGTAGCTTTCTTAGGGTTGATTGAGGAGTATGGGTCTACACTACAATTCAGCGGAACACCGGGTTAATATCCCAGGCAAGCCACCCCTCTGTATATGTGAATACGCAAACGTCCTAAATTAGGAGTTTAGCAAAACCGGTATTGCAGCTGTCTTTATCCTAAATCGGAACAATCCCACAACACTTCATGCTTCACTGCTGTAACTTTCGTGGCGACAGTTACGTTATTCGTTCCGCGAAACTATGCCACTTGAGCGTTACGCCTGGACAAATACAAAACTCGGTTCAGAACGTTTTAATGAACCGTACATTCACAAAAGTTTCGGCTAGTGGTCTTTGGCCCTACGCTGTATGTGGCTGTTCAGCGTCTCTGAGACCGTTGTGTTCCCAGGCACATTTTAATTAATTTTAAACAGTGGGGGTTTTGAAATGTTGTCCAAGACAGACCGGTTAACCAGCAGCGGAAGGATGTCTTTCCTTGACTGACCGAAAACAGAAGTGAAGGGACATTCGTCAGAAACAACATTTCTGAAGCGGGAAATAATGATGTGACGGGATACGAGTTTAAGCATGTCCGTCGCTATACGTCTATTAACAAGGACAGAAACACATACAGACTGACATACATATCACATACAAAGATAAGTGCAGACACGCATACATAATAAGGCATATCTTAGCCGCAGGACCCTAATTACGTTCCATGCAAGCAATCTGTACTGGAACAAGATGCCTGTAATTAATCAACAAGCATGGTACTCACCCCCCGGGAATCTCTGAACAAGATTGCGGCATGGTGTGGATCCAAACTGGCATCTGAGGCGCGGTGATGCGTCGTGGTAGTCCCCAGAGACAAGCGCCGTCTCTCAGGGTCCAAGGAGCTACGCCTCATATGGGCACCTGCGAAGAAAAACAGCAATGTCTCAACAACGTACCACGCATTGATTACGAGCAACTCCCTCCTACTAAAACACTTTTTTCATGATTCCGTAATACACGAGTTTACTTGTCTTCGCGTCAATGAATTCAAATCACGGAACCAGAACTGTCCAGCACAACATCCAACCGCAGCTAGGATGCAATAAACGTAGAAACCAAAATAAACGTACGTTGAAAGATACAGTGACAACCTCCAGACATTTTTATTTATGTCACAATTAATACTGAGTGGAAAAAATGCAAGAGTGAGCGAATGGGTTAGTACTGCATTATGGTATATGTATGTGTGTGTGTGTGTGCGCGCGGGGGGGAGGGGGGAAAGAGGGGTTACGTTATACACTGAAACCAGTTCTTATAGCTACATGGCATCACACTGCTTAAAACTACCAGACACATTCATCACTTCGCCTGACAGGCCGCAATAGATAATACTCCCTTTTTAACCAATCTGTGGCATCACGTGGCGATTCATCGATCTCATATCAGCAGTACACGGACGGCGGTTCGCTAAAAAAAATCTTCATATTTAATTACGTTCTCGGTCTCGGTGAGTCAATGTATTAACTACATAAAACAAAAGAAAGCGACATTTCTATCAGGCATCCACTGAACCACGTTACGAATACGGAACTCTGCAACTGGCACATGGACAAGGAGTCGTAGTCCTCTCTCTTCCAGAACAAACAAAACACAGGTTCCAACTGTTGAACGTGCCACTTTTCAACTTTCTGAGTTGCTATGATATCGATGAGATGGCGAAATTGTTGTATGCTAATCCAGGACGTTGGGTGACTGAATTCCAAGTATCGGGTGTATATAAGCACGCCTACAGCGGAACAGCTATTATAGGAGAATGATGTCAACGACTTTGTAGAAGCCGATGTGTGGCCAGTGGACAGAAATATTTCCGCATTATCGTTTTTTCTGCTAGCGCTGCCTACGACAGAGAAAGAAGTGCTACAGAGACGTACAATTGCAGTCTTTAGTGCTTACATCTATGTAGGCACCATCTGCTCTCTGCAAAAAGCTGTTTCAGCGGTACAAGGCTCTTAACATCTCAAGGTACACACACACAAACACACATACAGGACAAGTGTTCTAACGAATAGTCCTCATAGCGCACAGTCAGCCCGCCAATAACAGTAAGGAGGAAAGAAGCACCGACTTTTGACGTAAATCCGGTAATATCAAAGGGATAAAGAGAAAGGTTAAATAAACGGAAGTATAATCTTGGCTATGCAATACTTGCCAGCAAGATTCCGTACAGGACATTATTAGGTGCTTGACCTGCAATGAGTTCCAGAACAATGTGCAGGCGTAATAAATGAAACAACGACGCGCAGATTTTACCTGTTCATACAGCACAGGCCTAATGATGGTTGTGATTACCTGCAACTGATCATTTTGCCACACAGTGCATTCGCGTGTTTCGTAATACTGTCACAAAGTACAGGCCTACAAATTAATTCTCCAAGTAGCATACAGCATTAACCTAGACACGGGCAGTGTCCTTTAAGAAAAGAACGGAAAGGCAGATGTGACTCTTCAAAGAAGTCACTTGTTTCATCTGCTCCGGAAATCCTACACAACACGTACAAATGACGGTTCAATACCGCTAAAATGAAAGCCAGTCTTTCACTATTCATCCAACCCCTATCAACTTAACACGTACCCTCTTCACATTCTGATTAGACTCTGAAGAAGTAGCTTGATACAAACTTTCACCAACAAAATTATGTACGCATTTCATGCTTCGTCATCCCTTATTACATTTACAAGCCATCGTTACCTACTTCATTTGTTTATCCTAACGCGTGAGATTGATCAGTGTGCATTCCCACGAAAAAGTCGTTAAGTCCTCCCGTGAAGTCGGTTCGAACACAACACGTTGAGCTCGCTTCACAACTGCGTTGTCTTGAGACGCCCCGTCTTTACGAGCTGTGGAATTTACGCAGTTTTCGTTACATCATAGGAAGATATATTCTCTTTCTATCAGCTGCCTCCTCCAAGGTTCGGGAGCACACAATTATTCGCCGTAAGAGAATGTTCCGGGATCGGTGCGGATTGCAGTGATACGCCCACCAGCCACTCACCGCAACACAAACGATCGCGAAAGAATGCTAAGAAAAGCCTTCGATTTTTAGACAAGGAATCCCCGCTGTGTTATAATCTAACAAATAAAGTCATAACAGTGTGTAATAGAATCTTCATGTTTGTACCGTGCATCATTGACGATTAAAACACTTTATTATCCAACAAATGCACAAATATATAATTCGTAGATACAATTAGAACTATTATAAAATATTTAAAATTGCTCCAACATGTTTCGGATCACAAGGGATCCATCATCAGGGAGCTATATACAGTGCTTGGCTAAAATTACAGTAATGGTTCTATCGTGTCCGTTGATATGGACGTAATTTGATACTAAACCAAACCCCTAATTTATCTAATTACAGCAAATATGCCGCCATAACACCGACTACGTCCATATCAACGGACACGATACAACAATTACTGTAATTTTAGCCAAGCACTGTATAAAGCTCCCTGATGACGGATCCCTTGTGATCCGAAACATGTTTGAGCAATTTTAAATGTGTGAAATATTTTATAATAATTCTAATTGTATCTACGAATTACATACTCGTATTTGTGCATCTGTTGGATAATAAAGTGTTTTAATGGGCAGGAATGTTTTAAACGTGTCGGAAAAACACGTTCGGCTGCAAAATCGGTACCTCCCGAATACAAAATCGAATAATCAGTAATCCGTTAGCGTGCTGCTGTCAATACCGGCGTACGCCGGAAGTGTTTCCCTCAACCTGAGTGGCGTTGAGCTCAGCACGACCATCGCACTGAAATAGCCACACACCGCTGCTAATCGTACGTTCTGCAGCAATTAGTGTCAACACCTATCGGCTGGCAGAATGCCCACAGCGGGTGAGGATTCTCCATCCGCATCAAGAGCGTATCTAGGCTGTTGCCTGCTCTAACGGGCTCCACACATCGTCGCGCGGAACAGTCTGAGTTCAACCTCTTACAGCACTGCTCTCCCACCCGCGGCCCGACAGGTTGTATTATGCGGCCCACGGCCAGATTCGTAGATTATGTGTATACTGTAAAGTTACACAATAATTTAGGCGGTTATGTATTTCATTTACTCTATTATTCCACGTGCGGCCCGCGAACCAGCCCACCATAACGGCTGTGGCCCTTTGACATAAAGAGATTGGACACCCATGTTTTAGAGAATGGCAGTTCCTATTATGCACCACCGCCTTCTACATTTTGACCATGCAGTGTATGTGTGGGTTTCTAAACTAAGATTATTTCCCCGAACACTATTCATCGGCTGGTCTTCCTAACTGGACTGGAGGTAAGAAATGAATTATGGATGAATATCAAGGCTTCATGGAATTAACAAATATAAAGACGAACAGCTCGGTACCGACGATTTCAAAGCATTCACATACAGAACTGCGTAGATTACACTTTTGACGTTTCCTTACTGCTGCAACCTAAGATCCGGTATCAATCTCGGCACGAAGAAGGACATCCAGAGGCTTCCCCGTTCCCTCCTGGCAAATTCAGGACTAAGCTTAAAGTTATTCATGTCCGTGCATTAATAATGAATTCACAAAATATAATAAACAAACTCAGTAACGTTAGAATTATATTTTTTTGCACAAAATTTGTTCCGTTATTGAATATCAACAAAGCCCACGAAATATAGGCTTTATTGATGTGCAATAACTCCTTGAAAATGATCCAGATAGATGAAGCATTTCAGTTATATTACAAATTGTGTGGAAAAATGTATTTTTACATTAATGCATTTGTTGGTTTTATTTTGTGAATGCTAAGGCCATTGTTTTAAAATACGACATAAACGCTTCCCACCACTTTTGTTCCAAATCGTCCTTCACACAAACATCCCACCAATTGACCCTACAATAACCCACGCAACTGAAACAACTAATTAAATAACTCAGTAATCAAATCCACTAGAATACTTAGTCTGACTCGCATATCCAGTTCTAATTTCGGCCATAAATTGGCTGATGTCACGTACGGACTTGGGACATCCGAGCTTCTCACAGCGGTACTGCAAAACATTCAAGTTTTCTGGGTTGTGACGCCGTGCCGTCTGATAACAATTTCTGACGTTTAGAAGGATCGTAACGGCTTAGCAACGTCGGTATCTATTTACTAGTCCACGCGATGTAACATCCATAACGACATGAATGTTCAAGTATAAACTTTTTGGAAAACGATACGTTTTGGTTCAGAACCTCGCTTTGTGTGCTCGATGTACAACTCCTACTGAAACTTCTCGCCAAAGACGGTTACTTCCGGCACGGTTCTGGTTATACGCGGTTAGAAAATAATTAAATATATGTGGGGAGGTGGTAGCGATTTGTCAAACGTCCAAATATTTAGCTACACGTGGATAAACGTGGAAAGTTACTCAACCGCCGCGGAAGCTGGCAGTGTCGGCCACCCAAACACTGTGTTTACTGTCCAAAAAAGCGATTGGGGGGGGGGGAGGTTCAAAAGCGTCTACGTTCACATAACCCTAATTTCCCCATTACGAGTAAGCACAGCGTGCTTTTCCCCAACACACCGTCATCATGCCCACTAATCCCTGCGTTGCACGATACATCACTGTATATAGGACCGAAACGGAGCGACTTTTCTCAAGAGGTTCTGACAGGCCTAGATCACAGTTTAATTTAAATTGACTTAACGCTTGGGGAATTAACCACTTTACATATTGTGTACAAAAAAAACCAAGAATGCCCTTCTGATTTTTCTCGGTCCCATTCCATAGCAATGAGGGGCGATCATATATTGACATAAACTCCTCTTGCATTACGGTACTAGCCAAGAACAATGACTGGATTTTTGTTTTATAAAACCAAATTCCTCGGCCACAATCGAATGTACGTTTCGTAATATTATTCTACAAAAGTACTAAGTTCGTTACCAAGTCTTATTTATCCAACTGAATGCACAACTAGAATGTTCTAGAAAAGTGTTAAAACTTACATTAAAATTTACATTAAAATGCTCCTACATGTTTCGGTTAAACAACCATCATCAAGGAGCTTATTGTTGTGCTTTGCTAAAGTTATAAGTATTAAAATAGCTAGTTTAAAGCGTCGTTATGAATCAGTTCGGTCGTGTGGCTGCATATGCAGCCACACGACCGAACTGATTCATTCAGAAAAGCACAACAATAATCTCCTCGTATGTAATGTACACAGGCTAATAGCAGCGAGAGGTTTATGACAATGAGAGACTTATATCCTTATCTTGCTGTTTCCACGCAAAAGCGCATTTTTTACGTACTGTACGGTACTGTCACAACTGTGCCATTTGAAGGACAGAGATGTGTTATTAATTTACTGTTCCAACACAGATCAGAGTTCAGGAGAAGGAGACTACGAACGAGATCATACTAGGGAAGAAAGGCGAAGGGATGCAGACACGAAACATACATTTTTTGACGTTTTGCTGACCGTGCATCTCAGTATATTTATCTCAGTATTTAACCAACTTGATGCATAAAATTTGTTTCACAATAAGTTTTATTTCATGCCTCTACATGTTTCGAGCACATGTGCT
>Ga0136643_10017916_pt1 | contig 10670 bp, 7 predicted proteins | sample TergutLab28metaG_FD_96883 | JGI IMG/M metagenome (GOLD analysis project Ga0136643, IMG submission 96883) | Labiotermes labralis P1 segment gut microbial communities from Petit-Saut dam, French Guiana - Lab288 P1 (version 3) (version 3) | ecosystem: Host-associated > Arthropoda: Insects >... | reverse complement strand
TCACTATACACCGTATCACTAGGTGTGATCAAGTCAATGAGACAAAAAGCACTAGTAACGGGTAAAATAAGTTTATAAAAAATTAGTATAGAAATGGATAGATGACACTTTGGGAAAGTAGACTTCGATGAAAGAATAATTAGAAACACTAATACAGACAGTTGACGTACAGGATGCTGATATGTGGAGCAAATCTGTCTGGTTGAAGTTATGATCCAGGGCTAGACAGTATGACCATTATAATAACATGCAGCAATCCACAATAGGTGAAATATATATATATAAGAGACGCTTCTGCGAGCGACTCCGTGTTGTAGTCTTGTTGTTGAACTAACTAAATGCCTATCCCGTATATAAGTTTACAAACAACATTTCAATCCACTGAAGCTGTCATCCAACCAGTGACACATGCACCAGTAATTTATCACAACTCCGCAGGACAAATGTCATGTAATTAAACGTATGTTGTTCCACGGTAGAATGCTCCAATTTCCTGCTTCGCATAACTTTTATCAAATTTTCCCACAGTGTACAAATCTTAATTATCCAGACACCGAGAAACTCCTTCCGTTACAATTCAAATGTTAATTATTACATTTTGCGGTTACACTTCCGAGCCTGAATACTTTGTGCTCCTGAAGTTACGGCGAAAATATTAGTTGGCTTGAGGAGTTTCCCGCGCCTGTTCTACAACACATAGCGGATACGCAATTAAAGGCCAGTTACCAAGTCGTTTCCCGGCGGGAGCGGGTGTTCTATGCGATACGGATGCTGTTCTCAGGGACACAATAAAAGTAACATTTTTTATCGCTGTACCGTGCATTTTGATATTCATAAACTTCATACACCAACAAATGTACTATTTATTAAACTTGACAAAGTTTTAAAATTTACATTAAAAATCACTTTGACTTGCTCCTACATGTTTCTGTCTTTAAGCACGACCATCATCAGGGAGCCTTCATTAGAGCCTAGCTAAAGTTATATTTAGGTTAAAATTCGGTAAAAAAAAAAATAGGTCGTTGTATGTTACGCGGTGGTGTGGCAGCACGCTGCCACACCACCGCGTAACGTAGTATTTTACCGAATTTTAACCTAAATATAACTTTAGCTAGGCTCTAATGAAGGCTCGCTGATGATGGTCGTAGACGGAAACATGTAGAAGCAAGTCAAAATGATTTTTAATGTAAATTTTAAACCTTTGTCAAGTTTAATAGATAGTGCATTTGTTGGTGTATGAACTTCATAACAGTAACATTCTATGTCGCTAGCTGCCAACATATTCCGGCCAGGTTTTGCAATACGATTAGTAATTCGCAGTCTAAATCAAAACAGCATTTTTAGAAATTATTCGCCTAGAATTGTTAAACTGTATTGTCAGCTGCTTCATTGGACACAGTAATGCACAACGGAATATTTCATTATAAATTCGTATGTGTGTGTGTGTGTGTGTGTTTAAGCACAAACACACACACACACGTGCGCGCGCGGGTAATCTGTTACTTTCAGAGTTCTTAAAATGAGAAATTACAAAGAGTCTATGGCCATTATAGGAGTTAAAGCGGCCGAAGAGTTTAGCTGACTACTCGCTTCCGTCTAGTACTGAAACTGAGATAGGGGAAGCCATAACCCCACACCACCTTACGCTTCCACAGTAGGAAAACTTCACTTTTTGCCTATTCCAAAATACGTGTATGTATGTATGTATGTATGTATGTATGGGTACACATATTTACGTGTAAGTGTGTGTGTATATATGCTTATGTGCACACGCTCCAATACCGAATTTTGATAGGCGAACTTCCTAGTACCCTTCCACACCGAGCAGAAAGGAGGTCAGCAAAGGTCAACCCAACGGAAACAGGTTGTGAGGATCGCGGACAAGGCTGGACTTTGTTAGTAGCGGATTCTGCATAAGGGCGGTACAATACTGCCTATTAGAGGCGCGAAAATTCCGAATACCTGAATAACGCCCTGCTAAAAGACGCATATGTAAATCACGTAAAATTAAAGGTTACGGAATATCACTGTACTTAAGGCTCTGCAACTGTCTGACTTCTGTGGGCAAGGTAAAAGTCAGAGAGTACGAGATTTTTGAGAGGCACTATTTAGGGGACAAATCATGCAGTTATATTCGTTTTCATTATTATAAAACTTAAAATAATCCAAAAAGAAATGTAAATTTTCCTTCTCTTTTTCTTGACATGTCTAAGCACGCGTTTAATATTATCGAGAAAAATTTTGTAACTGCTTATCCATAGTAACTGCGATGTTTGCCAAACTCTTAGTAACTGACCAACTTAATGCACAAATTATTGTTTTATAATAAGTTTATTATATTTCTCTACATGTTTCGAGCACCATTGTGCTCATCATCAGGAGGTCAAAATTGTATTATACAGCATCTGGTATCATCACACACTGTAGGTGGCCGTCCGGTGCACCGGATGGCAACCTACAGAGTGTGATATAATACAATTTTGACCTCCTGATGATGAGTACAATAGTGCTAGAAACATGTAGAGGATATAATGGAATTAGAAAACAAGAATTTGTGCATTAAGTTTGTCAGTTACTAAGACTATACTGAGATGCACGGTCAGCAAAAATCACAAGAAAAAGGCTGCCAAAATGTTTGACTGGAACTTTATTTTTAAATCCCCTATATAAAACACTGGCCTTAATGTATAACCTGCATTTTGTTCCGCTCTTGACTGACCTGAAACTCAGCCTGGCTTTATGTTTCTCAAAAACGGATAAAGATACTAAAGTTTTTATTAAAAACGACATTATGAATCGCATCTAATTTTACAAGTTTCATCTGAAACATCATTCTACGATTCGTATAGGACGAGTGCATTATAATGCATTATAACCAAATGCAAATAACCACCCGACCACATGCAGTTTCAACTTATCGGTGGATGTAGTATGTCTGCTAGGATGGATAAAAACAAGTAAGCCCTATTAAATATCAGAACATCAAAGAAAATCATTGTCGCTGCAAATATTTGTCTTCCGTTTCACTAGCTGTAGGCCCTACATGTTTCCACTAGTGATGGAATAGTTTGAATAATGCAACAGCGTTCTAACTGCATGTTGCAACATTTTTCCTGAGAATCCGATAGCTTCTCAAGAAGCTCCCCGTGTTTTTTCATTATTCATGTGTCAGTTTCAATGTTCATAATACAGGAAGTGTGTCATCCCCGTTGTGTGTGTGAAACTTGGAAATTGCATATAGCCAAACACAACTGTGTCACATAGGTGTATTTAATGGATCTCTCTACACCACGTGTGCACGCGCAATGCATATAGTAAGATCATAAGCCAGTTCGCTTAAGACAACCTGAAGATGGCCAGTACGGGCCGAAACATGTAGTTGTCCATTTAGCCATTTAATGCACACAGTTGTGTTTGACTATATACATTTTCCAAGGTTCATAATGCATGATGGGGCAGAAACCATTAGACGATTAATAACTTGAAAATGAACACTTTAATTGAAAATTAAATCATAACTTGCTAAACAGCGGTAAGAAACATGGAAAGGCATTACGTATTCAAGTCACTTTTTGAATATAATATCACTCAGGTGAGCACCATTGGACACAGAACTCTGAGGACTACGCTGAAATGCACGTGCCACTCGGCGCATAATTTACGGTGTTCGTACATTTCGAGGGAGACCAGGAGGCTTCTTGTTGACAATGGATGCGGTAGTTCTGAATAGTGTAACCCAATTCAATATTGTTTGGCGTGTCGGAACCTTTCCATTCCTCCGGATGTCAAAATGTCGTCGAAAAACACACTGCGTTACAGTAGCGGAATCATTGTTTTTAAAAAAAACGTTTCCACAGCAAACGCTCGATGCTCTTCCGACGAACGCTGCATGATGACTGAAGCCTTCAAACCGCTCTACCGAGCGATGTGTGTTTCACCGCGCCATCTACAAAGATGTCGGCATGGCGCTAAATTTAAATCGTCTAATTGTTTCTGCCCCACCCTGTAGCTCGCCACTGAAAAGAGTCCTAAGTTAATCTTATCCGGCATACGTTTTCCTAGGTTCTGTTTAAGTGACGTAGCATTCCTTATCATATCTCACACTCCCGTCTAGTCATTGGTTTGGGCAAGTGTAACTCCATTCAGACTTCGGTCCGACTAAAACTGAATACGCATTTATCTCCAACATGCGCGCTACAAATTCTACCCACCCCTCCATTAATATTAATACCAATTGATGCTGGGTGACGAGTACAAGCGCTAAAACTTCTCATTACGCTAGTTCATCCATTTGTAAATATGATAACACGCATATTTACACGACTTTCACGGGTGGCAGCCCACCATTTCATTTCCTAGTATCATTTGGGACGGAAGTAATAGTCAGGCACCGCATTACATTTCCGGCACAGCACTCGGTCCTGAACACGGCTTCTGGATACAGCGAAGCTGTGACACAGCCATAACAACCGCTACAGTGTGTTGCGTGGATTGCAACCACCTCAGAGCTTACGCTGTCACTACAACCTTCAGTTCCTAGTGCTTATTCTCACAAGGTAATCTCAAAATATCAATGTACAACAGCTAGCCTGGCTTACACAATATTACGAATATTATTATTTGGGCCTCTTTCGCGATTACCGAAGAAGAACACGCATTCTGACAGCTGTTCGGTGCAGCCAGGTTGCAAGTCTTGTTCTCACCGTAGTCTATAGACACACACTCTATGTCAGAGGTGTCCACCACGCGCCTCGCGCACGTCATTACTGTTAAGCGGGCTGCCTGTAACAATAATATGCAGGCAAAATTGGCCTGCCTACAACGCAGACCGTTAACGGCGTTTTGAAAGTTTTTTGAAAGAAAGGAGACATAAAACTAACAAAATAAGCTACTGTAATTGGACGAAAAGAAAGAGGAAGCAATCAAATAAAGACAGAATATTTTATGTTGTTGCCAGACGGCTCTTGCCTCAACTGCGTTAAGAAGAGCGACTCCTGAGGATCGTCCAGCTGGCCACCCCTGTTATATGCCATGACATTAAACTTAATACGTCAAGCCTACATGTATAGTGTTCAACGATAAGGTGTACATATTTCACAATCGTGTTCTAAAGGTAACTGCGAATACAAAATAATATATGCACAAAATGTCGTCTCAACCCCGTTATTGAGTTATGCTGCACTAGACCGATGCAGCAATGAATGTATAGCCAATATTGAATTTAACTTTATTAGTAGCCTGCAGTCCAAAGTGTACCTAAATCGAATTTTCGAAATGAATACGATGTAACACGAAGTGATTGCTTGCACGCATGGCGTCAGTCATCGCTCCACTGAATTATCTCCGTGCCTGCCTCAAAATATTACGTCTCTCCCGGCAACACACTTCTGCATACTCCCCTCCAGTCTCCTCGCTGCTGTGTTGTTCACAAGCATGTTGGTAGTGATAACCTGAGATAACCACCCTTGGCGACATACGACGTAAGCCGGGGAGGAACACAACAGCACGAAGGCAATCTGAAGCCTCCAGCGTCGTGATTGTACCCACCCATAAAATTTCTTTCCCCTCTTTCAGTATAGCACTGCGCTAGTGTAGCTTCCACCAGACGAATCTGCATGATACCCATGTTAGTGTTAATGGTGGTAGGAAGTATTAATGTCAGTTAGCTTCTAACATAATGACTTTCATAGCAATGTCAGTTGATACAAAACTCGCTTGGCGGAGAGAGGCCCGCTGTCATTACAGTATGTACCACAATCCTCCCATTCCTTATAAAGAAATTGAGTCAAAGCAATTCGGTGTAGCTTCCTACCAAAATCTACCCCCCCCCCCTCACCAATCATCCAAAAAAGAAATAAGCATCTTGCAAGTAAGTGACATGCTACATCATAGAGAATTTGATAAGTAATGTTTATAGCCGATCAATGCTCTGAAGGGTCTGAGTATCCTTTTTGAAGTTGCGTTGTAGATCTCAAGAAATTACAAAAACCACTGAACAACATACTCAAACTACCTGCACAGCAATGGAGTTACACTGCTCGTTTCCTCAAAATGACGAACCGTGAAACATGTGTGTTCTTAACTAAATACATGTCAATCCGGAACCGGAATAGTGTAGTTGACATAGGGACAAGGCTAAACAACCGAATATCGTGTTTGTGTTCCCGGTAGGGCTATGAGCTTAATCTCATCATCTAAACGTCCTGACCGGCAATTGGGCTCGTCCAGTGTCTGATGAAATGTGTAAAGGGGCTCCTCCAGGGAGCACAGCAACCGGGGCCTCAAGCTTACCAGCCAACTGTATCTAGTGCCGAAATTATGAGTGGAACAATTCTTCCATTCCCCCACTGGCCTTAGTGCAGTGTACAGGGACTTTAACTTTTATCATAATCTGAGTCAATGGAGAAGAATCCTGGAGGAGGATAAATGCAAGACATTCCGTGGCTTCTGTAGAACCAGAATTTAAATGCCGTATTTACACGAGTGTTTGGTTGTAATGTATCCTGATCCACGTACAGTGCACGTTATTGCACCGTACAGTGCACGTTATTACACTGTACAGTGCACGTTTTGCACCGTACAGCGCACGTTATTGCACCGTACAGCGCACGTTATTACACTGTACAGCGCACGTTTTGCACCGTACAGTGCACGTTATTGCACCGTACAGTGCACGTTATTACACTGTACAGCGCACGTTTTGCACCGTATTGCCTTATGACACACAGTAACACACATTAACACATCCCGCCACACAAAGACCTCCTCAGCTGTCTTGTCTCCTCAGATTCTAAAACAAAACTACGCCACTCCCTTTTTCGTCCGCATCTCCAACCTTCTCAAGAAGGAATGATCGTCACAAGAACAATTCATGCAGATTTCAATTAAGAAAATCATTACGTAACTTGCTCTACCCTCTTTTATTTCTCCTCTGTTAAGTCCAAACATTTTCCTCAGCAATTGTTTCAAATACAGTCAACTAGTTTTCAAGCAAAATACACATTTATTTAAAATTACACACGTACATTATATTTTACACAAGTTGAATGTAATTAATTCCAAACGAGTTATTTATTTTTGTATTTTCGTAGAGTTTGAGTCTTAATGGACAGAATAGAAAAAAGACTAATTACCTGCCTGCACGAAATTGCTGCGTTTTCAGCTCAGTTTCGCAATATATAACCATTTTGCAGCAATGTTAAACCCATGCCACACAATTAGAACTACTTTTTCTTTTATTACATATTTTATGTGCACACGTTAAGTGGAGCAGCATAATTGTGACCCTCTGCTTCCACCATAGCGTGTTTATAGAACGACTGAACAGAAAGTTATACTAGAAAGCCTTCATCAATGGATAGCAATCGAAACCACACAACACAACATCTGAACACTACACGTTCTTTATTATTATTTCTCTACGACATGTTACAGTCTTTTTTTACCATTATCAGGCAGCAGATACAAGTACATAAAGACAAGGTGTGCTATAGAAGGGGCCTCCCCTTCACAGTCAACCCGATAAAATACATTAAATATTATTCCCCATAAAGAAACGACCTAAACATGTTGTAGACAAACAATAATAAATGACGTATAGTGTTCGGATGCCGTGTTGTGTGGATTGGAAAGGATTGTAATTGATTAATTAGCAAAACAGGTTAATGATGTTCAGTGGCGTACCCAGGAAATTTGTTCGGAGGGAGGGGGTTCAACAAATTCAGTTGAGGACAGAGGACAGAGGGAACTGGGATATGAGGGCGGTAGCCCCCTATTCAGGGGTTCTGGAGGCAGCTGTAGTTTGGTACAAAAATTTCATTTCATATAGTAAAATATTCTTAATTTTTGGTACTTTAAGACTATTTATGATAACAACCAATTTATTTGTCATTGCTATTGTAAAACAACTGTCCGAAATTCCGAAGGGCCTCCAAAATTGTGCCAAACTCAACCCGATTGTGAAAAACTATTAACAATTGTTGAATTTAGGACGCCAACACCTCAAGATGTTCGGAAAAAAGGCAGTAAAATTCTAAAACTACCTAGGTTCGCAATTAGCAGCGTCTCAAGTAGGTATATGTTCCATTGATGAGGGTTAAGCATAGTCAAAGTTCTGTAGAACCCGGAGGTTAATTACTGTGTTCAAAACAGTCTGACAACGGTTCCTAGACTGAGCCATATTACTATAGTCTACAGCTTCCCATCCTTTTCCTTTCATTTTATTTTCAACGTTACTCCACTCCAAGCCTAGGGTTCCGAAGATGAATTGTCCTTTAAGTTTTCCCAACAGAATCGCTCATATATTTTCCTTCATTCTAGTTAAAAAACAGTCAATAAGATATTAAACTCAGAACTAATCAGCATCTTGTCTATAAACTATTAAATCAATCAATGACAGTTGAGCTAAATTTCAATTTCTTTTAGCTTTCTTAAGTCAATGAAGATCAGGACTAAGCGACGTCAGACAGGTGAGATGAATCTTTTATATGGACAACACACAATGCAGTTGTCTTCAAAGAAAGTATTAACAGTGACGTTAGAAGTAAACCTTCACACGCCAGTGGAATTAACATTCCTGTCAGCAAGAAGGAAGGAAATATGCATTTAGGTGGAGACAACCGTAACTTACGCGGGTCTCATAGAATGAATACCACTTAACGAATAGACTGTCGCATAACTGGTCACGTTATTCCACGCTTCTTATAGAACCTTACTCTTTACAACCGTTTTAAAAATGTGACTTTTATAAGACACTGAAGCCCCACACACTTACAAACTCGTACCTTACAACACCAACTGTAATATTATTGGCATTACCTCACAGGCGTTCACATTGGGCCTGTTTTGGACTTAGGGAGAGGTTTCTTTACAGTACGAATTTCAAGAATGACATTCATACATACAGTGTCTGAAAGTTTATGCATCACGAAGCACACAGTCCGCGAGATTATTACAAAGATCAAAAGGTTAATGTTTAAGAAAGTGAAAAGGGTCTACCGTGAGAAGCATGTGAAAAACCTAACTACACTTTCAGAGCAAAATGGGGACTTTTCTTTATTGTTACGGCAGGTAGTATATATAGATACCACTGGGCATTAGAAGATAAACATTTTTCTGGTAGTGCGGCGAAGAGATTTACTATAACCCAGTGTACTTTTTCCTTTTCATGTCTAGATTTCTCCTTATTGGCGTCTATAATCAAAACCTTATTACCCATAAACTAGAGTGCAGTTAACTTTCTGGTGAAGACAAGTAACGCTCACTGCAATACAAACACGCACATCCTGTGTTCATGTGTATTACAAGCCTGCACGGATTAGTACAAATCAAGAGCTATTTTTGAGGTCGTCCTTCGTATGAAAGTGTGTTAGGTTACGTTTGTATATAAGGAATGTGATCTTATGTTTGTACATATTTACACATATTACGTACGCAATCAAGTAGATTTATTAAAATTTGCCATTGTACATCAGTTACCATCCTCACATTCAATGAGCCATACTAGGAACTTCCAACAACACACCTTTCAAGTATGTCACGTATTCCTGGAAGGGTGAATACTGTAATTTGGAGTACTTCAATAAAGGTTAACTCCTTAACACATGCATTTGTTACAGACATGGTTATTGTCGAGGAAACTCTCTTCTATAACATGTAAATCATCACTATTTATCTGTCACCTTCCTAACTTGATTTCAGTGCACTTATTTCTGACGCAGTACACAAAACAGCAGCAGTCACGTTACTAGAACAAAGAAGTTTGTTTCGCTTACCACCAAAATGCACGCGCTCCGCTGTATACAACACTAAATACGTTGTGTGAAATGTAGTCATTACATCGACAACACGCCATAGCGCTTTTTGTTCCCATGATTAATAAAACCAATCTCTTTCTTTCATGTGCGTCTTGAAGTAACGCGACGCAGCTTATTGAAATACTGATCTGAAGCCGTGAAAGGCAGAGTGAGCGCGAAACCTAGCGCGGCGGAACATTTTGTTGTTTGGTGGCGTGAATAACAGACTGCAAATTGTTACGGTTTGGCAGGTAATAAACAAATCGCAAGGACACACAAGAATAGGGCTTGACGAAAAATAATATTATGATGGGGAAACGGAAGCGGGCCATTGCATAAACCATAAGACGAGGAGCAGGATATGCCTGGCAGAATAACGTGGCGGTAATATTCCATAGACTTGTATTCAGAGAGTACTTGATTCAAATCTCGAATGGCTCAGAGGCTGTAAGAAATGACATTTTCCGTGGACTTCCTTACAAAACTCAAGACGATTATTCCGAATAGCACACTGAAATAGGCACTGACTGTCTTCTTTAAAATCCATACGTGACCTAACGCAACGCATACGAGTTTTTTTGTTTTTCGCAGTGTTGATGATGAGGTATAGCCTTTCGTCTTGGATATCACACTGCTTGACGTCCCAGCACAATGGATGGGTCTGCTTCATGGAATAAAGATTTCCAGGAAGGTTGACAGAGGTTCGGTTTGTCGAAAAATGCAGCAATAGATTTAGTGAAGATTTATATTAATAATTGTCCAACGAGATGCAACACAAAGCAGTCTATTTATTATTCTGCAAGTTCTCCCTACATGTTTCGGGTTTCAACCACCCTCCCCCCCCCCCCAATCAGGAGTACACAAAACTGTAACTAC
>Ga0136643_10017915_pt1 | contig 10670 bp, 5 predicted proteins | sample TergutLab28metaG_FD_96883 | JGI IMG/M metagenome (GOLD analysis project Ga0136643, IMG submission 96883) | Labiotermes labralis P1 segment gut microbial communities from Petit-Saut dam, French Guiana - Lab288 P1 (version 3) (version 3) | ecosystem: Host-associated > Arthropoda: Insects >... | reverse complement strand
GTTATGCAATCTCCTCCATTCCCCCGTTACCTCGTCCCTCCTAGGTCCAAATATTCTCCTCAAAACCATGTTCTCAAACACCCTCAGCTTCCTTTCCTCCCGCAATGTCAGCGACCAAGCTTCGCACCCATACAAAACAACAGGTAAATTTATAGTTCTATATATATCTTGATCTTTAAATTTTTGGATAGCACTTGGCAAAATATTTCATTGAGTTCAGCGTAAGTGTATGTTCTTTTGCAGAGGTTGATGGTCTCTGTAATGGTTATAAATGGCACTAGTTCCCGTACTATAGACATATGCGGTATGTACTGACAGATTCGCTCCGAGTAAAGTGTCCATCTACAACCTTGACGATAAGGTTTCGATACCCATCTAGACAAGGGTTGGTTTTTCGCGACAATTGCGTCCACGTCATCCCTGAGGCCCGTCCAGGCTCATATGTGGAAAGGATATTGTGGTTTTGTTTGTAAGACATGAGGATGAACATCCAAACTCCGTATATTTCTGAATAATATACTATGTTAAACTTGACGCTTGTGCTCCTGAATGTCTTTACGACGCTGGCCATCTTTTTGGCAACCTTTATCTTTACTGCCCGGATAATGTTGAAGTTTTCCTTGTTAAATTGAAGGCGTATGTGCAGTGGAGGCGGAGCTTCACTTGTTCTTAACTGTGGTAGTAGAAGGAGGTGAGTGTTCAGCTTCACGCCTCCTCTGATTTAGAAAGGGAATATTATCTCCGATACCCATTGAATGTGGGCCAGGATAGAGTAGCATGTAAAGCGACCCGCAACGGCCTGGACGGTCCGGGAATCGAATCCCGGTGGAGGCGAGATTTTCGGCACCCACCCAGCCCCTTGTCTAATACGTAGCGGGAGCCTTTCTAGGTGGTAAAGTGGCATGAGAGCGGCTTTGATCATACACCCACATCTAGCGCCGATGTTAAAGAAAAAGTACAGCTATACTTCTACTTCTTCCTCCGCTGCGCCTTCATGGCCTGATGTAGGGTGAACTGTATCTTTACTTTACCTACGGAACACGAGGCTGTGTGTGCCACGGAACAGGGCAGAACATTTTGAAAATGGTATATATTGCCCCTGCCGGAAGTCAATCGAAAATTCTTCAGTCGCCAAGCCCGCAAACTAGTCATTATACTGACTACGTTATTCCTGCTCCAAATGTTTGTTGTCATTTGGAATAAAACGCTTTCACATCATGTCATTATCCGCTCGATCTTAGTAACAGAGATGCTGACTCATTTCTGGAAATTTTGAAACAAAATGTAAAATTCCTAGTCTTTTCATGCAGAGTAAGTTATTTCGTAATACTCGGAGTCGGAAAGGATTGGTCAGTGTAGCGATGAATGACCGGGGGATCAATTTCCGTTCGGGCAGACGTTTATCTCTGCATCGTCTTCTCCTTGCCAGTTCTGAGGCTTAGCAAAGCCTACCGCATATTCTTAGCTCAGGAGAAAAGCAACCACTACGTGAAGCTGACCACTCACCTCCATCTGTTATCAAGGTTAAGAATGCATGGAACTTTACCTCCTCTCACGTAAATGTTTAATTCAGTGTGGTTGTGTTACGTTGCGGTTTGTGTCTGATTCTTTCCTAGTCGTGAATGTATGTCTAAATTACGAAAACTACTGTAACTCAAACAGAACACTTTGTCTCTGAAACAGAAAAACGCGGAACAAGCAAGACGATGTGTGAGCAATTAAAAGCCACTCCTGACAAAGGACTGAACTGACATGCAAAGGCACTTCATGTGTTCCATATCCGTACATAACATTAAAGAATCTTATAGGGACATATAGATGTTGGAGGTGTTGACGAGTTAGATGGGAAGACAATATTGAAATGGGTCTTCAGGAAGTGGGATGGAGGGATATGGACTGGATTGATGTGGCTTAGGATAGGGATAGGTGACGGGCTCATGTAAACGCCGTAATTATCCTTCGGGTTCCATAATATGCGGGGAATTTCTTGACTAGCTGAGAACAGGATAATTTCTCAAAAAGGATTCTGTTCCTTGGAGTAAGTTTTTGGAGTGTTTTCACAGCGCCATTTCCATTTTGTGAAGTATATATAAATATGTATGTATATAGGTATATATATATGTGTGAAGTATATATAAATATGTACGTATGTAGGTATATATATATATATATATATATATATGGGCACGCAGTGACACAGTTGGTTGAGACACTGCGTCACAAGCCGGAAGGTCGCGGGTTCGATTCCCGATAGTGTCATTGGAATTTTTCATTGACATAAAACTTCCGGCCGCACTATGGCCTTGGGGTTAACTCTGCCTATAACAGAAATAAGTACCAGGAATATTTCCTGGGGGTGAAGGAGGCTGACAACCTTAACACCTTCATGAGCCGATTGTCTTGAAATCTGGGTGCCTCAGCCTCCTGGAAACCTCAGGGCCTGTACAGTCCTATAATGGGATTGCTTTACCTTTATATATATGTATATAAATACACACACACGCGTGTGGGTTAGATTGCACTTAAATTGTTGATTTGGTTGCTTTGCTGTTAATAGTGACGCCCACACACCCACTCATCTGACCCACATTATAGCTGTATGAAACGATCTAAGTACTAATAACTGCCGCAGGGATGAACAGTTCTGACTTCCTACACGAAACATGATCGGAACATGCGTGGAATAAGTAGCGCTGTAAATGAAGCTTGCGTTTATAATTCCAGTTGCCCTTCGTATTTTCTTTGTATCAACGCACTGTTTCAGAACATGCGCTCAGCTGAAGCGACATCTTGTTACGGGAACCCTGACTGCCCATCTTTACAAATAAACAGCGTACAATCTATTGCCCCCCCCCCCACAGTGGCACAACAGTCATACTCGTGCCTGGGCCGCCTCAATGCTGCAATTCCGAGATCGCACGCAGACACAAGACACTCGGTAGGACCCCCCCTAGACGAGGAATCGGCCCGTCGCCGAGACCTGCATCCTGAGAACACACAATATTTATAAAAGAGAGACATCCATGCCCCCAGCGGGATTCAAACCCACGTCCCAGCAAGCGAGCTGCCGCAGACCTACACCTTAGACCCCGCGGAAACCAGAATCGGCCTACTTATGTTTAGAAAATCTATTGTTGATGCAAAGGAAGAGAAACGAATGGAACTCCTGGCCTGTATTGTGGAATTTGAGCAGACTACAAAACAATTTTACGCTAGGCGTTACCCTGATGTGCTGTAAGTAATCAAAGAACACAGACCCATTTTCTTTATCAGTCATTCTCTTTCTAATTGACTTTTCTGTACAAGAGGCACACATTTATTTTAAGCAATAACAAAGATTACTTCAAACATGATCAGACGAAGAGACGATCTAAGGTGGACAAGAATTCATCTTACCTGTATTTATTTTTATAACAGCTGAAAAGACAAATTATCTGGTTTACTAAAAACTTTTGGGAATAACGTTTGCTGGAAGTACTCTACACAGTGCAGTAATATAGCTTTGAGAGAGGTAGTCACAAAGTATATGCAGTTCTGATTTTTAAAAATCAACATATCCGGTGGTTTGGTTACATACGATGGTGGATGATAATATAATAACGCTGATGTTTACATTCATGCCGTTGTAAAAAAATCAGGGAAGTGAAAACTACAACGTGTTGAGACTGAGCTCGTGAAGATTTTCGTGAAAATACTCTACTTCCTTTCAACTCAGTGAACATATCAACATGTCGACAAAATGAAGTTCTTATTTATGAAGTTGTAGGTGAGGGCATGAATTAGTTTGAGAATTTATAGACTCGAAATAAAATTGAAAAAAAATACAACAATTTATTTAATTGATGAAGCCTAGTTGGGGAAATGATTCCTGTATCTCCATAAAGTGTGACAGTCATGTCAGTTTTTAAATCCTTTTAATTACAGTGATGAATATACAGAGGGTGTTATCGCGAAACTGCCGGAGCGTGGGGCTGACCCTTCCACCCCCACCTAGTGCCGGAAGGTCCTAGAAAAGAGTAGAGCTACACCTCTACTCAACCTAAGGGCCTGCGTGGCCTATAAAAAGGGTGAAAACCTACCCATTATCTCGAAACTGAGTTTTCATCTGTCGCTCTGTACCAATTGATATTCGCTCTGCCGAGTGGAGACCTGCTTTAGCGCAATACTGCAGAGTGGATAGCACCATCGGTCGCTATGAGCGAGTGTGTAAATTCTGTGAGAGGATTTGCGTACCGGTCATACTTTGTTTGTAGCACCAGTTTAGAATGGAAATACCCAAAATTTTATCTACACAGACTGTTCATGTGTTTTATGTAAATCATAAAATAAACAGTATTAACCGGTTGGTCTTCCTCACAGTGACTTTCATGAATTTCAGACTCCAGAACTTTAGATATAAGTGTTAGAAAAAGGTATATCCTTGTGGGGGCGAGATTTTCCGCACCCGTCCAGACCGGCCCTGGAACCCACTCAGCCTCCTATATACTGGATATCGGGTCTTTCCCGGGGGTAAGGAGGCCGGAGCCTGGCGTTCACCACCCACACCATCTAACTCCGAGCTTATTGAAAGAGTAAAGCGATAACTCTATCCCCCTCTGGGCCTTTGTGGTCTGTTCTAGGGTGAAATTTACCTTTACCTTTATATGGCGTCACGGATTGCAATAGGAGAAACCTTGGGGTTAATTTTGTGAACACAAAACTAGTCAAATTGCTAGGCTTGGGGTCTCGGTGTACAATTCAGGTGGATCTAGAGGCCCCGTACTGACATTTAGAGGATGCAGGACGTAAAGCGTTCGAGCATTACAGACGGGCGAGATATCTGGGCGTCTGTGCTCTTATTATTTACGGAGGCACAGCCCAACCCATTTTCAATGAAAGCTTATACAAATCACGTGATAATCCATTGGTTAGCATAGTACAACATGCTCTGCCCTTAACAATGGCATCCCTCTGCATTAGTAATTTTGTCGTGATGATGCACTTTGCGTGCCCGTGCGGTCGCTTTCTTTTTTCTGTCAAACTTCGTTACGGTACATAAATAATATGAAGGAAATTATATTCTTTGCGTTGTATTTTACAGTCTTGATTCACAGCCATCGAAATTTACGGTCTATGAGGTAGCATTCCTAATCTGTAAACGGGAGGTCCAGTCTTCTAATCTGGCATCGGAGATCCACTGTCAAGACTGTTAATTTTGATAGAACAAGTTACACTACAGATTCTTAGAAACAAAATGCTCGGGGAAAAAACATTGGTCCTAGGAAGACTTAAAAAATGAAAGATTCGCGATATTCCGCAAGACGAATATCATGGTTAATAACGGCCTTACAGTTCACTTAAAGTTGTTACGTTAGAGCAATAAACATGGAAATGATTGAACTTATGGTCTCTATATACGATGGAGAGGGACACACAGAATATTTTGTTGAGAATTCCGTGGTTTCCCTCAGATTCCAAAATAAATGCTGTGATAAAATCTCAAATTACATCTGTTTACAAACCGTAGTCATATTCGGCGTTACATAACCTGAGCTATTAAAGCATCGTTGAATATAACATAAATATATGGGCTACCAGCATACTGTCCTTATTTGCAGTACAAAACAATATTCACATAACGATTTCTGTAGAATTCTTAAATTACATGTTTGAATAGCTAACTATTTGCAGCCTGAATTTATTTGCAGATATTTAAAAAAGTTTCACCTTTCTAGCAAAAGTGCATTACGTAACCGTTACGAAGGCCAAAGAGATAGTGCTGCTGAGGAAACACACGCAGCCTATTCTGAGAATCATACTATTTAACGAAATAATCAATTAAGCAACCAACCAACTCCGTGGAAGAAAGTTCTTCCCGCATTTTATAAAACCCGATGTTTCATACACACACACACACACACACACACACACACACACATATATATATATATATATATATATATGTTCTGTCAGAACAATCCATTCCATGCCACCACATTATAATATTTTAAAATTATTTTCACCCTTTCATTCACTTTTTCGCCTAGGTCTTTCAGGTCTTCTATTTTCTGCAGGTTTTACAAAGGATCACCGGTACGTACGCTGCGCCCAAAATATCCACTTTTACTTAACAAACTCAAATGCAGGGAATCACGGGATATCCATAAATAACATACGTTAACAAAGTGTAAAGCTCTTGATGTCAAAGCAGCGACTTTGGCTTTGAAGTTTTATACAAGTACGAGTAGTTCAGTAGAGCCTAATACTTTTTAATAAACCAAGAGGTGATCAGCGGGTCGTTATATTTTCCACGTTTCTTAGAGTCCAAATCATCGTTACCGCATTCACAAAAACTCGCCTCTGACGATTTTTGAAATTGACTTAAAAATGTAAAATAATAAAACATTTTTTTGAAGGGAGCTATCCCGCTGTGTACCGTCAACTATTTATTGTATTAGTACCGTCAATACACAAAACATGCAAAGACCAGATGTATTACCACAACCGGGTTATATCTGGCGACATATTTCGGCCGTTAACCGGCCCATTGGACAAACAATTTGACTGTACCTTAACAATACTATTCCTTGTTGGCCTGAGGATTGCCGGTTAACGGCCGAAACATGTCGCCAGATATAACCCAGTTGTATTAATACATCTGGTCTTTGCATGTGTTGTGTATTGACGGTACTAATATAATAAATAATAAATAATAAAACATATACGACGATATTTATTGTACCACCTGCTTAAAAAATAAATAAATGCGTTTTTTGCAGGTTTTGTTTAATTTTTGCATACCATTCTCAAAATAAGCAGTAAAGATTGGTCTGTCAGCAGGTTCTGTAACGCACAGGTAGTTTCCTGCGACGTGGGAATTGGACTGTTAAAGTCTACTGAAATTATTCTTTTCAATAAAGTCGTTTTTATTTACTAAGTGAAACTGCAGTTTTCTAAAACTTTTGTTATATCAGCCACGTATTTCACAAAACGAAGAAGAAGAAGAGACTAAGTTCAATATAGCACCTAGTCTTGTCTTGTGTACTGATCGCAGCATGAGGCATGCACCCCACGTAGCTGGTCGCCGGCATTCCTTTAACAATCGGGATCGTAGGGTCACCACTACAGTGGTTACTATTGTGCACAGTGTGGCCTGATTTCCAATAGTGCAGTTCAGCGACGCTCCTGCTGCAGGCTTCCTGACAGGCACTCTGCTCCTTGCATCACAACAGTGTACTGCATTTGGGATAACTGATTTTTGTCAACACTGAATCATGCTCGCTATCCTAGGCGATCAGAGAAAAATATATAAATTAATTTTTTTAAGCTCATGGTTCCGTGCATCGTAATTCGATGTTAATAAAAATCCAACCAGCTGCAACAGTATGCAGATATTTATTTACTGCGAAGTCACTCTACATGTTTCGTGTGTCACAGCACCCATTATCAGGAGTACTAAAAACTGTAACCGCAGCCTCCGGTACAGGTCATAATACTGGTACAGCTACTTCCCTCCAACGTGGCCTGATCAGGCCACGTTGGAGGGAAGTTTTTAGTACTCCTGATGATGGGTGCTGTGACACCTGAAACATGTAGAGTGACTTTGCAGTAAATAAATATCTGCATACTGTTGCATCTGGTTGGATTTTTATTAACATAAATTAATCTTACGTCGCGCCTTTTGTGAAGCATTTCTAGGCGGAGAGGGCAAAGACACTGGAGAATTGAGCGACATATTTTGGAGGGAGAAATTGCATCACATTTCACACCAGCTGCAAATTGGTAACGGCTCCGCAATGTTGATTGTCTAATTAAAGATGAACTTCATTATTTGTTAAAAGAAATGAGACACTTACGACATTACGAACACCAACCCCTTAATACTGTTTAGCAAAATAATCACTGTTTATTCTGATAACCACAAAACATTCTAAATTATGCGGGCAAGGTAAATGTTTTAATAATAATGCACTTTGTGTATATAATTAGCACTGTTCTTTATACTGTCAGACACAAGTATTTGGTTATCTCCCTTTATTCTATTGTTGTTTGGGGTAATGTTTCATATACAGAGGTTACTCTTTTTGGGGTATTCCTGTTTCTAACCCAGACCACAAACCAGCACCCTGCTTTAGGATTTCAGCAATTATTAGGCAGTTTGATTATTGTCACATTGTGTTTTAAAAGTGACCGTGGGTTAATTTTACTTTAGAGCTAACCTTATATATTCCTGCTACTGTCTTCTAAGTTATGATGCCGAATTGTCGGATCGGAATTAAAATTTGGGAGAGAGTAAGTTTAAAAATGTTAAATTTAAGAAGATAATAGTATGGTCCATCCAGTGCAACTACCTACTGTACGGCATTGCGTCATTACTGCATTACTTCGAAGTCCTACTCTACAGGATCTTCCTCGATTGGTTCATAATTTTTTTTTGTGTCCCCAAGGTACGTTTTGACTATACAGATGATAATGACAGTTGCTGAAAACAACTAGTTCATCCTGTTGTGAGCCAAATCGATCCAACATGCACATTCACACCATGAGTCTCAGAGACCAGTTTCATTACTATCGTCTCATCTATCAACGTCTAAATCTCCTAACTGGTGGTTTTCCTTAGACCCCCCCAAAAAATTTGGTGCTGTTCTTATTTCTGTCATTTGATATATCTGTTTTATCCATGTCACCGTCATTCAGTTAATCATTGTAATATTATTTTGCAAGAGAATCTTACGTATTATAGAGTTACTTACTGCGTAATATTCTCAGTCCTTGCGACCTTCTGATACTTCTTCCCATAAGTCTGTTATGGTTGTGAACTGTTGATTTCAAACAGTTGTATTCTCTTTTATGTTGTAATATTTTAAATGTAGGATGGCCAATTTACATATCTTCTTCGTCTTCCATTGGCACTACAGCCCACTATGGGCTTTGGCCTGTCAAACAATGTCCTTCCATTTTTTCCTACCTGCCACCAACTCTCTCCATCTTCTCACTCCCAACACTTGAAGATCTCTTTATACTTCCTCTTTCCATCTTTTTCTGAGTCTTCCCCTTCTTCTCGTCCCTTCCAGTTCTTGAGTGAAGATCTTTTTGGACAACTTATCCTCCTCCATTCTCTCTAGGTGACCTAACCAGCTTATCCTTTGCCCTTTGATCCATTTTACTATATTTTCTCTTTTGCTCATCTCTTCTAGTTCTCGATTCGTCCGACTTTTCCATTCCCCGTTTTCATATTTAGCACCATACATTCTTCTAAACAAATTACATATCAGCTTCTTTAAAACTAAACCCTTAAAGTAGTGCATTTGTACGTCTCTTACAGTTCTCACACTTCACAGCGATTATTTCTCTACTTGTCATTAGCGGACTGATATTTTTAATGGAAAAACAAAATACTTCCTGTGAAGTGGGGAAATACAAATATTTTCATATGGATTTAAGATTTCAGCGTGTTACATGCGGGTGTATATAATTAAATGTTTTATCGACAACAAAGATTTCCTGGTGCTGAAATGCTTCACGTAAGAACGATCACTCAGTTTACAGTCTACCAAACAAATTGTGGTTACGGAGGAAAAGCAGGCACCATTCAATTAAAATTATCTTGCACAGCGAAGAAGAACAACGTTCCATATTCCTTTCTCTGTGGTCACAACAGTTATGTTGCAAGAAGAAACAAAACAGAATATAGTATTTCAGGGTGATTAAATGCCAATCGAACTGACGCAATGACTGGCTTTATTTTTCATTCCACAACAATTAAATCAAGTTCTTGTGGTATCTTCCACAAGGATCGATATTATAATAACACTGCTCCATTATTTTCGTGCAATAGACGTATGCAGCCACGAAGTGAGTGTTCCTACAGACTGACTGTTATCACAAAGATGCCATCTCTTCTTGCTTGTTCTGAATTACAGGGGTGGAAAAACTGAATCCTATGGCAGAACTTTTCAACAAGGGAACTTTCTTCTAATTTCTCCAAACTGATATAATACAATTCAAAACACATCAATCATGAAGGTAACCATTTGAATCATGGCGTTAATGTGTAAGGTACATTGCATTTCATTTCATACTCTACAGACAATATATTTCGTCACTGCTACATCGCCCATTCTCTTAATTCAGTTCAGGAATATGGTTTTTTTTTGTGTGATAAAACAAGACTGTCTTAAGTCAGTGTGTCAAAATGTAAATTTGTTTTAGTATTAAGACATGTGTTCCATGAAGCGACAGTTGTTTTCTTGAACGGTTAAGAGCCCTCATATTTCACAGTACTCAGAGAGGAGCGTTAGTGCGTGTATCTTATTACCATTAACGAAGAATCTGGCCGTGTTATTGCGGGACACGAAAATTAGTGTACAACTTTGGTGTCGCAAAATCCGGGTAGAACAGGTCACTAGGAACAGTTACGAATTTAACAGTAAAACACGATGTAAATCTTAACAATGGCGGAAAGGCAAATAATAGTCACTTGAAGAAAATTTAAGCGCATCATAATTCATTTCAGGTATGGCTGCTACGTATATTAGGTTTCATACCATCAGAATATAGTGGGTCGGGTAGCTCATTCGGTATAACGACTGACTGCGGGCTAGACGGTCCGGGATCGAATCCCGGTGGGGACGAGATTTTCCGCCCCTCCAGACCGGCCCTGGGGCCCACCCAGCCTCCTGTAAAATGGG
>Ga0136643_10017914_pt1 | contig 10670 bp, 4 predicted proteins | sample TergutLab28metaG_FD_96883 | JGI IMG/M metagenome (GOLD analysis project Ga0136643, IMG submission 96883) | Labiotermes labralis P1 segment gut microbial communities from Petit-Saut dam, French Guiana - Lab288 P1 (version 3) (version 3) | ecosystem: Host-associated > Arthropoda: Insects >... | reverse complement strand
TTTTACTTTTTTTAATTAAAACAAAAACAAGTAAATAAAATGGGGGTTGTGGGAGGCCCCTCCTTTTGTTTACATTTAAAAGATTTTACTTTAAAACTTTTTTTCCCCCCTTCCCCCCCCCCCCCCTGTTTACTTCAACGCCCCTTGCCGATTTACACCACTTCTTAGTTTGCACTCTCTCGTTTTCGATTTAACACTGTTTGGCTTGTTTGTTTTCTTTTGTGTAAGCCTGTAGGAATATCGTTTTTGATTTACCCCCCACTTCTACAGCTATACAAATAGGGCGTAAAACAAGAATTTTTACAGACCTACGCATTGTAATAAGATTCACGGTTATCTAATATTTCAAGATGTTACGTAAAGTGGCAGTATTGTCGCTGCATTTTAGAACTTCGAATTGAAGCTTTGTTTGTTGATGATACGAAATTAGAACATATGCTGTTAATAATGTTAATATTAGGTTTCGTTCCAGCCATCCATTAGTTCAGAAGCTTTTGTGTGGGGCAGATACACGAGCGGATGGACGTGATATTGTATTCTTCGTTACGAAAAAGGAGAAGGGGTCTATAGCTCTAGTGTTGTTACGTTTTGTTTTTAACAATGAAAGTTAAATTCCAGAATGTAGTACTTTTTCTCGTACTACAATCAAATAGTTCAGAGTCAGTGTGACAGGTTAATTCTTTCGACTGGGGAAGGTTTTAGAGAAACCGGTTCTTTTTGTACGCCTGTCGCCATCTTTGTGGTTTTTCTGCAGCTGTCATTCGCTTGCACGCTTTGTCGTCACGAGGTTTCGTTCTGGATTTCATAGTTCTTCTTCAACTCCTCTAGCAAAGAAAACGATAAATGAGATTTTTTTAAGCTCATGGATCCGTGCATCATAATTCAGTGTTAATAAAAATCCAACTAGATGCAACGTGGCCTGATCAGGCCACGTTGGAGGGAAGTAGCTGTACCAGTATTATGACCTGTACCGGAGGGTGCGGTTACAGTTTTTAGTACTCATGATGATGGGTGCTGTGACACCCGAAACATGTAGAGTGACTTTGCAGTAAATAAACATCAGCTTACTGTTGCATCTAGTTGGATTTTTATTGACATTGAAAAATGAAGAGTTGCTTGATTAATGCAAAGCCTTGCTAATAGAGACTTGTAAAATTCGCAGCATCTGTTGTTGGTTATAAAGATTGCTGGGTATTAAACTGGTCAACGCGGTGAAAATTCGACATTGTAAATAAAGACAGCAAGTTACGTTGTTCATTGTAAGGTCTGCAGCTTATAACGTTTTGATAATCTGAGGTGCTCAGAAAATCGCCGTGAATATTGACCAGCAACAGTCAGATTACGTTTCCCATAATTACCTGCGGGCTGAACTGAGTCAGAATTTTTTCACCGTGTGTGGGTCCCCGATGTTCATTCCCCTCTACACGTAAGCCTACCGCGGAACACCGAATTGATAACTTCTATTAACCCTTTAAAGACGAAGCGCAGACTGCTTAATTTATGGACCCAATTAGTACAGCGCAGTAAACACTTTTCCATCTCGGTTATAAAAACCGATCAGTTGGCGTTATATAGGGAAAAAGTCGCTATTTGTTCTGAGATAAATACAAAACGCAAAAATACAGTGTGGCAGAATGTAAAATTCTTGAATGTTAAACTTGTCGGTGCATCACATAACCAGTAGGCTTTAACAGGTTAATTCAGTTTGTTATTTTACAGCTGGAAAACAAATTACCTGCATTGTAATTGTACTTTCTGTTACAAAAGGAACATGTAGTCCTTTGAGATCACCATGATGTGTGTATCTATCTGTTTCTTTGTTTGCTCTGTTTCGCTTACTGAGCCATTGACCAGGTTTCACGGATTTCACCACTGGAGAACACATTTCAACGCAGTACTTTTTAATTTCGTATGGTTGATACAAGCAACATGACGAATGCACGAACTCGAGCGGCGGGAGTGACAGTGTCACTGATGGGGCCTGAAATGATGTACAATATGTACTGTACCTGACGGACCGTTTGAAAAATGCAAATTTTGTTAAGGCGGGTGTGTTGTTGAATGCGAAATAACAAGATGACTGGCGTCAGAAAACTGTCTGTGTCAATTTGACGTTCAGATGACCGTGAATCGTGATATGTTCTTATAATAGAACCAGCCAGATGCACTAATTTCTCAAATTTATTTTTGAAATAAAACTCTACATGTTTCGGACAGTTCCTGCTCGCAGTATGTCAGCAAAACCTGTATGACATATGCCATTGCTGTGTGTACAGTGAAAAACTCCTGATGATGGACAGAGGAACTGTCCGAAATATGTAGAGTTTTATTCCAGAAATAAATTAGAGAAATTAGTGCATCTAGTTGGGTTTTTTTTATAAGAATATCTGTATCAGTTTGCTGGCGACAACTAATGGACTACTGGAGCTGCGGTTATGCATGTGTTAGCAGTGATAGAGGATACGCAGCTAAGGAACTGTTGTCCTCTGAAGAAGGACTTTGCTCCATGGTATTAGTTAAATCATAAGCGTAATCCTGCCAGTTCATGACATATGAAGTATTGTTGTTAAGTCAGTTGTTACAGCAGTGGCCGTGATACGGATATTTGAGATTCTATCCGACAGATTTGACGTAGAGGATCAGTGCTTTTGCATCTGTTCTTCACAAAAATAAAATGAACTTAATGGACAAAAATTTGAAATAATTCATAGGACAGTTCAATGAATGCTTTTAGCAGTATCCACTAATTTGAGAGAAGTTTTAACGGCTATGTGGTACAAACACCGCCAATGGACACGGTTTTTAGCGAAAAACGTCTAGATCCCTTCTCCATAACTTGACTTCCTAAGGTCAATCATAATGATTTATTTGTATCTCTCTCTCTCTCTCTCTCTCTTGGTCTGCCAGATGGATATTTTCAAGAGGCTTTTCTAGTCGACATGCTGTATATATATTCTTTGTCGCCTCATCCCAGTCACACATTCCCAGCCATCCGTAGCCTCCGTGATTTCGTTGGCCTAACAATATTACACGTCTCTGATTCCAAACTTGATCAAGACAGTGTCCCGACCAGTTCTGGGGCTTACCAAGCCTCCTGTTTAATGGTACCGGGGGTAAAGCGGTCGGAGCGTGTAGATGACCACTCAGCTCCATCTGGTGCCAGGGTTAGGAGTGAATGGAACTGTTCGCCCCCTTGCCCATATAACTTCGTGGCTTTAACAGAAACAGCTCTACCTTTAACTTCTCACTACAGTGCTCCAATATTGACATGACGTAATTTTAAAATACATGATAGGAAGAGGCTACGGGGGACCGTGTGATTGCAGATTTGTAGGTACTCATCCCTGTTGCTCTCGTATACAAATTAATAAATTTCCAGTTAGCGATTTTCATAACGTGACGTGTTCTTACAATTCATATATTCCCATAACACATTGTACACAGCAAAATAAGATAATATGTAGTTTTCAAACTTTGTTTCTAATTGCACTACGTTTCTCATAACGTGGATGACTGTGAAACGTGTAATTAATTAAGTATCGTTAAGTCGACGGGTTACTGCTTTTTTGGTGTTTGAGTTCTCTGTCGCTACCTTTCATATTGACATGTCCCACGTTTTGCAGAAATTCCGTGTGAGTGTGTTGACTTTCCAAGCAAATACTTCCAGGAATTTTTATGATCTGGTTTCCTCAGTTGTTGCGTTCAATTAATTCGGGTTCAGAATCACACGGTTCTGTGTTCTGCCAGCGTAAGCCCTGTGTCGAGGGAACATCCTGCTATACACATACGGGAACTGTGTTCACCAAGTTACCAAACTTGTGTTCTGATTCCTTTACTGGCTTATACTAGGCCTGAACTTTCTACCCAGGACGTCAGTTTAACAAAGTTACCGTATAATTGCCGCTGCAACACAATCAAATAACGACCCCGTAAAAACCCTTTGCTGTTTGGGACTCTCTACTTTCAGTGGTCATATACTTGTGCACTATCAAACTATCTTATATGCCGTAGCTGAAATACAAGGAAGTTAGAAAGCTAACCAGGCACTTTGTTGCATAAACCAAGAAGATTTAAGTTTTAAAGCTGAGTCTGCAGTGTCTGGTGCCTGCGCTGCCTCCAGTACCCCTTTTCTTTTTAAAATGATAATTGCAATAGCGTAGGTGACTGATATAGGTTAAGTTATGCATATTCGCGTTCTTCTGACCAGTTTTCTTTTGTACTACTAGCTAAGCGATTTTATGATGGGTTGAACATGTAGCGCGAACGAGGGCATGCCAAATTATTTCAAAAGTTCGTTAGAAAACCCTGAAGAATAGATATGATTGTGGAGACTTTTTTATTATAAACGTGCGAGTGAAGTACATTGGATGACTTTTGTGTAGAATTTTACTTGTTCTTTTTCAAAAACAACTTTCAGAGTAAGTGGTCAGTTTCGTATTTGATGTCTTCGTAACAGGATATTCAAAATGGGGTAGTTAATATGTCCACCTTACTAAGAACAACGCCCGGGATTCACGGATAGAAGCGGAAGTAAAGTTCCACACATTCTTACACTTGTCACTGGGTACAAGTAGATCAGTGGTCAGTTTCAGGCTGTGACCGTTTTACCGTGGGAGGAGTGTCTCACCATTCATATCGACAATCGAGCCCGCACTCATAACATATTGGTGAAGTTGAAGTTTTGCTACAGGTGGCACAGATGGGGAGTGGAGGAATAGTTCTACTTACGTTTAACGTCGGCGCTCTGTGGGCATGGGTAGTCAACGCCACGCCATGGCCGCTTTACCTCCGGGAAACAGGTCGGCTGCCCATTGTACAGGAGGCTGGGTGGGCTCCAGGGTCGGTCTGGACGGGTGTACGGAAATGAAAATTTCTTGCCCACGCCTGGGTTCGAACCCCTAACCGTCCAGCCCGTAGCGAGTCGCTATACTGACTATCCTGTCCCGTCTCCCGTACGAGATTAGTAGGCAGTACAAATATAGAATACGACGCGCATGGAGAAACAGACCGTTCATTAGCCATGTCGGTGTATCCAAGCTTTGAAAATAGAATGTATGTCAGGCCAGTAAATGGACAGGTTGGCAGTTCGGTGTAAGTATAGAAACGTGGTTGCTCCAGGGCACACATATGATGAGGGAAATAGTACATACAGCCCTACGTCATTTTACACTATTTGTGGACATTGCTTATGTAGTTAACAAAACGCAATTATGAAAGCGATAATTGGGTTTGAACTGCTGTAACTGTTTTAATTAAAAACTTCCAGGCCCCCATATTCTCCAGGAAATTAATGCTGGATAAGTTTGTTTCGGTATGCTGAATGAAAGTGGCACTACCTGGCAAGATAACAAATTCTGAAAAGGATCTGTGTAGCCTACACCCTAATTAGGATAATATTATTATGTTGTGATGCTACACACCACACGATTCACCCACGATTAATAGGGATGCGGGTTTTGCTTGCTTTGAGATTTGTGATGATTGATGTATAGTGCAAGTACATCATTGAAACTGCTGCGTTTTGGCTGCGCATTGGAAAATTGGCCTGTCCTAAGGAACGTGGGTCTCAGTGGTTATGAGGGCCAGTCTGCAGTCAAGATTAAGTAATAATAACGATATTTTTTGTGAAGTGGGACATCCGGTTGTGATGATACACGAGTGTAGGGAAAGTAACCTTTTGAACGTGTTACTGTTATACGTACGCATAACACACTTTAACGTTTTCGGCTTATCGTATATTTTTGTGATACTGTAAGTTGAGATTTGGACACAGACCTAAACAGTGTACAAAAAAAAAAGACATTTTTTAGGCGCGTTCGCAAAATTGCGAAAAGCGACTATTATCTTCGTCATGTCTGTCCGTCTGTGTGTATTTCCGTCCGTCTGTCCGTCCGCATGGAACAGTTCGGTTCCTGCTGCAGGGAATTTCTTGAAATTGGCTATTTGAGTGGTTTTAGAAAAAATTTAAGAAAGTTAAAGTTTCATTAAAATCTGACAAGAATAACTGGTACTTTACCTGAAGACACATATATACAGTTTTTTATCGTATCTCTCTCAATTCTTCATGGAACGAGAAATTTTTCAGACAAAAGTGGTAGAGAAAATACAAACACGCATTTCATGCTCAATATTTTTATTTTTAAAAAATCTTTCCGTTTGTAAAATAATGTAATGTGGAAAAGTATTGTGAAGCTGGGCAGGCCACAGATGACAATACGCCGCATGCGTATTAGGTGCTGGATACCTAAGGCTACAAACACACTCTCAAAAGATAATACTTACAGCACTGCTACAATGGTTACACGAATGCGCCCCATTGTTACGTTATAGGTATATCGCTTGTCTGGTATGTAATAAATTTTCTGTAGTACCTTATCGGCCTGATAATGATTCTTTATACACTAGCCGAAACGTGTTACAGTAAAACCTTTCAACATATAAAGAGTTGCTGTACTTGACGGCTACTTTCCCTAGGCTTGTAATTATGACGACATTGACATGATACACTACCGAGCTTAAAAATGTTGATCCTTATTGTCTGTCGATACTCAGTAAAGTGCGGGGTGAATTGTTGACGAATAAACACGAATAGTTGTAATTAATGTGTATAAAATTTCGTGTGATCCCACACCAACAAGTCTGCAACTGAGAATCAGAAGGGTTCAGTTTTATATCCGAGATAATACGTCATTTTCATCCCAGTGTGTGACTTTTTGCTTCTTAATTGTTGGTCCACCTATACTGCGATAGTATTAGGACTTAAAACCATCTGCATCTGAAGGCTTGAAATGCTAAAAAAATTATGTAGTATCTTAAATATGATAAAATTGAACGTACAGCCTTCTGCTGTCAGGTCCAGAAATGTTATGGGTGTTAACTGTTAACATGTCATCGTAAATCTCTAGGTGCACTGTGCCAAACTCCTTTTCCCATTACCGACATCGGAGCTGGCTGTTTCTTCCTCCTTCACACTACCTTTATTTCTTCTTCGCTCTCGCGTGGGCCTTTAAGGGCTACCAAGAAATAAATGAACTGCATATGATGGGTTTGTGTCCATAGTTCCACCTTGCTCACTTTGCTGCTTATGTGCTTCTATTTGTCTGTGCCACGTACCTGCTGGCAGGGTTCGCTCTAATTAAATTTATTATTTGAGACCCCTGCTCAAGACATTAATCCAGTTTTTTCACCTTTATTTCAAGTCACTTTGTCGCAATTTGTCAGAATTCTCATATTCCAGCATCCTTGCAGATCCTTCCAATTGAAACAGATACAGGCACCAGGAACATGAGTCTCTTACTGCATCCCAAGAACGGAGCAGATTGCTAGTGACGCTAATGCCTCGATCTTTGTGCTGGAGGGGCCAGGTTCGAATCTCAGTCACTAGGACAACAAACGTAAACTAGAAACTCCAGTCACGTGCTACATCTCGGGCGCCGGGCAGATTGTTGGATCACTGGTCTAGACATGTGTGCGCAAAGTCAGTGGCTCGAATGTTTATCACTGAAATTACTTTATACCAAGGATATGGGCTGTAAATTTCGGCACTGTGCTACACTGTAAGGACCGAGAAGGCTGTTGCTGCTCTAATTTCCTGGATATGGGCGCGAGAAGTCTCCGGTTCTGATCTCAGCTGTATTATCAACGATCGACTTTTCTGTCTGCGTGTGAAGATGAAAAGTTCGCAGCTGTTTCGAAATAAGTGCCTCTTTACCGTTACATGTTGTTAGGACTAGAGCATCTCTGTTGTTGGAACAGCGTCACCGAATAACCTATGAAACGGGTGATGATTCTCACCAGAGAAGAGGGAAAATATTTTAATTCAAACGACTGTAGGAATATAACAATAGTGCGGAAGTGTTAATGGCAGAATTTATTTGTTTTTATCACACATACGATTATTTATGTTTTTGCTTAGGATACCTCAGTAACCTTGATATCGATTTGATCGCGAGTAAAAACTCTTTGTGATTAAGGTAATCACACAGTGTATAGCATATCACTGAATGTTTCGTTCAGTATTCACTGCACCTTCAGATAAGTAAAATTGCAGTGTGGCATGATATTTTAAACGGGCTGTTTAGACCCATCGAAAAAAAAATGCATTTTATTACAATGCGATGATACAGGTTTTACAAAGTGGATGGAGTTAAAGTTGACATTTGTGTGAAGTGTACATTAATTTGGACCGTTATGATTAAAAATTAAGATTTTTGTGAACATTACCCCCTGGAATAGGGAATACTTATTACTTGTTAATTCATTGTAACTTTTGTTAATTGAACTTTGTTCATATGGATGGGTACTATTTCGTCAGTATGCTTTCCCTCTATGCTGTGCATAGAAAAGGACTGCATCCATTAAGGAAATATTGGAAATCGTAGGAACTGATGTGATGTCGATGAGGAAGTGTGTTCGGGCGGTTTCATGCCATGGTTTGTTAGTGTTCAGTTGTCTCTAATCTGTCATAAGACTGCTACTAATATATGGCGTTTGTTCTGTTAATGAGAAAGGTTGTGGCTTTTAACCATAAACGTGTTAGAAAATATAGGCAGCTGTACACCACACGTTGCAAGACCTGTCTGAGATCCTATTCTGCAATCAGCTTGTGCCCTTTCTGCATCTGAACAAGCTTTGAAGCCTCAGTTCATAACTACTTGCGGCAGACGCCTGCCTGGTTGATGAAAGTTATTTAATTTCTTTACACAGAGAGATAAAGCAAGGGGTTTCTCAACGCAATTTCGTATTTTATAGGCCTGCAAACCACTTAGTACACGTGTTAAGTGTTGTGAGATCTACAGCTACAATGGGCAGGTCATATGGCCAGACGAGGGGGTAAAGGAATGTGTACAGAATTTTGGTTGGGGACGCTCATAGAGACCTACGACAAGAAGGAGGAATGGAGAGTGTAGAGTGTGACAATAAGACATATCTTAGGTATACAGCTTGTGTGGATGGCAGATAGGAGTTGGGTTCAGTCTTGTCAAGTGGCGGCAATTTGATGTTGATATAAAATGTAGCAATACAATTTGAAGGACCACCAAAATGCAGCAGTGTATTTGTTGGTTCTTTAATTTGTATTGATTGAATAGGAAATACAGGGTAAACACGAAACAATATAAGGTAACTTCGGGTTCTGTCGCTACAGTTTTACATGTTCGTAATCTGTGGAATGAGACACTACACGGCGCGGCAGGAAAGTTACGAGACTGACTTATAGAATAATATTTGAAATGAGGGAACGTACGGCGCGGCAAGAAAGTTACGAGACTAAGGTAGAGAGTAATCTGTGAAATGAGACACTGCACGATGCGGCAGGAAAGTGATGAGACTAAAGAATAGAGTAATAAGAACAGGTATGCATTGGCCAATATACGTTTTATTTCCCTCAAGATATTTCCCAAAGGACTGTTGCGTCGGTATGAACTTTGCAAACACTTGGAAAACTCGTCTTCGGTGATACTATTCAGGTATGTTGTCATGTTCCCTCGAATATCAACGATCGTGTCAAGTTGGCGAACTTTCAGTTGCTATTCAAGTTGAAAACTAGAAAAAAGTCTAGTCGAGCCAGGTAGACGTTAAAGCCTATAGGAGGTATAGGGCGATATAACTGTAGATATTGAGCCTTGGGAAGAACCTCAAAGAAACCAATATTGTTAGGTAAAGGTAAAGTAAAAGTTGTCTGTTTGCACGTCATGAAGATATAGGAGGGATGTATTGCTGCACTCATTCTTAACCTCAGCCCTGAATGGCAGTAAGTTGTCACACTCACGCCCTGGCCGCTTTATATCCTGGAAAAGAGCCGTCCGATATGCAGTCGTTCAGTGGCTGGGTGGAAACCAGAACCGGTCTGGACGCTTCACAGAAGAGAATGATCATTTGCTCCTGCTGGGAGTCGAACAACTATTCCTCGGGCTTTCAGTCCATAGCCTCTTAGCTGTACCGACTGCAGTATCCCAGCTTTTATATTTACATGAAGGGGACATTGATGCTTGTTACTGGCAACCTGTTTCGTAATTTTGTGTTCCTCTGATTATAATTATTTATTTTTCCAGTTAGTGGAATTTTTTTTTCGAGGCAGCAGTGAATAAGCCACTGAATGATAAATGATGCAATGTACGAACAAAAAAATACATTTCGAATTAATCTGTATGCTGCAATGTTGTGTTGTGCATCCAGTTGAATGAATTTGCCGAAACTGTTTGCACTTCACACTTTGCCAAGCTTCTGTATTAAATAACTGTGCTTAATACTTTGGCATAAAGCGTTATTTTATTGCTTCTTATTCTTCTGCTCCTTTGTTTAAGGAAAGAATAGGCTTGTATTAATATAATATAATATAATATACTTACTTACTTACTCCATGGTGCAGATTCCTTCTTGAGAAGCTAGCTGGTTTGCAGCTAGTCAAGAAATTCCCCGCATTTCATGGAACCCGAAGGTTCATTACCGCACTCACAAGCGTCCGCCACCTGTCCCTATCCTGTGCCAACCCAATCCAGTCCACAGACCCATATCCCACCTCCTGGAGATCCATCCCAATATTAACCACCCATCTACGCCTAGGTCTCCCCAGTGGTCTCTTTCCCTCCGGTTTCCCCACCAAGACCCTATACACCCCCCTCTCCTCCCCCATACACGCCACATGCCCTGCCCATCTCATTCTTCTCGAT
>Ga0136643_10017909_pt1 | contig 10671 bp, 2 predicted proteins | sample TergutLab28metaG_FD_96883 | JGI IMG/M metagenome (GOLD analysis project Ga0136643, IMG submission 96883) | Labiotermes labralis P1 segment gut microbial communities from Petit-Saut dam, French Guiana - Lab288 P1 (version 3) (version 3) | ecosystem: Host-associated > Arthropoda: Insects >... | reverse complement strand
TGTCATTTAAGGACGTATTTTTAGTTTGACTATAAGTATTGCATTGAGCATTGGATAAACAGGCTGTGAGGGCATATATATTTTTTATAAGCTACCGGACTGTCTCTTCTAACCAAGACGTCTGACCGCAAAGAGTGAATTAGATCTAGTTGCTGCTCTCAGAAAATGAAAAATTTAAAGTAACACACCTTTAGAAGATTATCTCAAGGAATACATGACAAATACTTTGTGTCTTTAGACTTCTGTTGTGTATAAATTAATTAGCTTTAATTATCATGTTTAAGAATGACAAGACAGGATGTAAGAAAGTAAATTCCCTCAAAAGAACATTAGTGTATCTGCATTTGCATACAGCAGGGATAAACAAAATTTCTACCCTCAAACATGAATAGGCTACATGACAATCTACAGATCAAATGTTTTAATAAACATACAGGAAATACAGCTCAGTGAAAAGCAACCTTTGTTAAGGAGCTGATACTCCGTTGGCAGGTCACGAAATCACTTCTCAAACCTGAAAATTAACCCGAAGATTCCAATGGACCATACACTGATTCATTAGCATCCTCTCCACAAACTTACGTCCAACAAACTGAATATACGTTTAACTTAAACAAAAAAATATACGTCTCAACCCCACAATTCAACCCCCTTTTTTGCAAATTTATTCCCACTGCACCTTGTTCCCATGCGCGCTAGATGCACCGCCAGTTATATCATTTTTATCTTAAGAGTACGTATCATTATTTTCCTCATTTACTACGTTTCCTGCTAAAAGAAAATATAAGGATTTCGGCGTTCAAAACTCGGACGTGCCGAGTGCACAAAACAGTGTTCTTCTTCTTCAAGGTACTGTAAATTAATTACGTGATAAATGTTTTAAATTTAGTACCTGATGATGGCCGGAAACAGTCCACACTAAAATTTAATTATAAAGTTGATGTTGTGAGAGACGGATTGTGTCCCATTCTCCTCTTTCTATAAATTCACAACAGGATGTATAACCCTAAGTGTTCTCCCTTCTCCTGTTGCCAGAGACATTTGACATACTTACGGCTGCGCTGCTGACGACTGACGTCTTAAACGTATTCTTTGTACAAATCTATCTTTTGGAATTCAATACATATAGGCTGCAATTCAATTTTTCTAGGCAGTCCAGTCATGACAGGAGGAGTTTCCGGCTTTTCCGCACATGTTTCTGCTTACTGGGAAGCTCGCTGTATTTTACTGTCCGTGATTGGTGCAGTAGCTCTCACAGTTCCCTTCAACATCTGTTGCTGTCTTCGCCGTGCTCATACTGCAACTCTTCCGACGTGACTGTATTGCATGTCTTCTCGAAGGGGTCTCCTTCAAGACCACAGGCAACATTCCCTCCTGTGATCACGTAACAGTTGATAATATTTCGTAATCTGTACGAGGGCTTAACTTTGATCTGTTCGCTTTATACCTGATACATGTGAAAGTTCAACAAAAGAAGGCAACTTTGTATTCAAATTTAGATCTACTTTATCACAAACCGTTCATTCCTGTACCTCTCATAGTGCAAACAAAATCACTGTACGTCGTTTCGATTTATAGATATTCTCTGACACCGTATTACAGTGCGTGATTTATTCCGGTAGCTGCTCTTTATTGCAAAGTGAATGCAATAAGCTGGCAGTATACTTTATGACTTTCTGTCTCGGCAGACCTACAAGAAATTACGATGCATCTGTTACTGTAATTCGAGATTACAAAAAGATCAGCAAAATATCACGCGCCTAGAAGAAGCGACTGTACTCGAAGCTACATATCTTCAATCCTTGTGAGAGAGATGTGGAAGTGATATATGATAGTTCATTTGTCGTTAGCCTTGGGCTCTTAAATGTCACTTTAGTTGTATTTCATAACATAAGATGGGGTGAGTGGTCGTGCAGCTGGTTTCCTGGAATTGCTCCAAAGGCGTGGAGAGTAAAGGAATATACACGCTAATATTTCTCTCTACCACCCCTCCTCCTTTCTCTCCTTGTCTACACTGCAGACATTTCTAACATTTAAACTGATTGCCAGTTATTTAAAACGAACTGTAACTTTCAATTGTGTATATCATATTATTAAAACAATATATGTAATTAAAAACAATTTAACACTGAGAAACAATCCCACGGTGCTTCTGACGTTTGGAAAAAGACACAGAGTACACTATATTAAGCAATAATTGCCTAAGATTAGTGCTTATTTTTATTTCGTAACATGTGAGACTCTTGTGGAAGAGAATTGAAGTTACTGGCCATGTCTTGTGAGGCCATTAGAGGAACACAGCACGTGGCTTGAGCGAATATTTTGTAATTTGCCTTATCAGTTCAACTACAAGAGTAGATAAACCTTGAATTTCACATGTGCCTCACAGTTCCTTGACGCACGCACTCACACACTGAATTCTCCTGTTCAAGTCTGTGGCTAGTATAAATTTCACTACAATTTTAAACAAACCTACACATCCCTTACCAACATTCAAGCTTTCCATTAATGTTCTCTAGTCAGCTACTTCCGAAGTTAGTGATTCACTTCGCATATAAAATTATATTGTCTCTTGTCAGTCATTAAAATCTTCACAGTCGTCACTGATGCCCGGCTTTACTCAAAATGTCCGCCACCAAAAATGCCCTGTACCATTTGATAAAGACGCATGCCAATCGCCACGTCTCACAAATTGTCAACGTTACTGGTTAGTCTACAATGCCTACTGTCAGACACCACTCTTCCTTGCATGTCAGTGTTCATGTAAGCCAGTAACACTTTTTGCGGTCATCCTAATACCTTGCCTTTTACTGACGCTACTTATCAGTCACTACTGTCCTCTCTGTCGATCAGTGACTTATGCTACTTGCTGTCTTGTAATATTACATATTTTATGTCACAGCTGTTCCTCAGTCGGTCTGTAATACACTGGAAACATTTGTCTTCAGCGATCTAACGGTGTGCTGACAAGGATCGTCAACGTGAGTGATTAGAAAAGAAGAATGACCAGAAATAAAACGGAAAAAGGGCACAAGAAAAGCAATAAAACTAAGGAGATCCAAATGATCACGGGATAAAAGGAACAGAATTAGATTGATCAAATTTGAGTGGTAGGAGGGGCCGTGGGTGTAGAAGTAATGGACCAAGGAGAAGAAAGTAGGACGATGAAAAGAAGTTGGGAATAAAAAAAAGGAGATAAAGTAAGAATCGCAGTAGAAATGTGGGAGGCGCGGGTGGGAAACCTTCAGCAGTGAACGAGTCGTTAGACGCAAATACGAGGATGAAAATAAAGCAGAAGACGAGCGGACTTGAAAAAGAAAAGTTGACCAAATGACCAGGAGCTGGACTATTTCCCCTGTACACTCGCTGGTACCATCAGGGCTATCAAATTAATAATCTCTCACGCATCTTTCGTTTCCTGTAAAATAAAAGCATTCTGAAGTTTCAGAGCAGAATTTCTTAAGGGACTCCATGTTAATGATGTGTTATGAACCGCAAAATGGAAGACAGAACAAAAGTGGGGGCTACTGAGACCGCTCGATACTCCTGGTTGTCACTACTACAGTAGAACCATGTGCGAACAATAATGATTTCGTAGGTCTCATTTCGTAAAGAGCCTTACGGGTGCATATAATTAATGCTCACCATATCCAAATTGGAAAACGGAAACATAAATGAAAAGCAATGCCATGTATGGACACGCATTGTTTATAGGAAAAATGAGAAATTCACATAATATTTTTATCAAAAAAAAACCGAAAATCAGAAAACAGTATGAATTGCTTAACATGAATGTGAGAATAATATAAGAATGATCCCTATAAATCAGTATGCAATGTTAGGTGTTCACGACGCCAAGGTATCCTACAGAGCCATAATACAAAGGAAATCACTGACCCACACCGACAAGGGCCCAGAAGCGAAAGACACTGCAAAGCTTTGTTCGTGAAACATATACTCTGTCACTTTCTCCCATACGGCTGTAAAAGACCAGTGCTTTGAAAACATCAACGTATAAAGTTTACGCAACGACCATCTGAGTAAAATGTAATTTAGTACTGGGTGGTAATATGAATCACGCCACAAAGACATTACAACCGCACCACTGCGCCTTTGAAGTACAAGCAATTTATATTCTGACTGCAGTGTCTATCCGACAACCTAAAATTCAAATTATATAACGGTTTGAGGGTTGTTTGACCATGCATCTTTCTCATGAAATAATTTGAAATGCCAACTTCATGTAACTAGGTAATTTTATTGATGTATTCTTAGCTGGACATGTTTCGGATACATACGTCCATCATTAAGAGCATTAGATGTTGAGTTGCAGCATATGGTTTTCTGCACCGAGTTTTTGGATGGGCGGTGGTCTTGAGAGCAGCTGCGTAGGTCGTGTTTACGGTGCGGATGGTGCCGTGCGACTCGCACCGCACTCGCACCGCACCGTAAACACGACCTACGCAGCGGTTCTCAGGACCACCACCCATCCAAACACTCGGTGCGGAAAACCATATGCTGCAACTCAACATCTAATGCTCTTTATGATGGGCGTATGTACCCGAAACATGTCGAGCTAAGAACAAATCAATAAAATTACCTTATTACATCAAGTTGGCATTACAAATTATTTCATATGCAACGGGTTTCACTCAGAATTATGTACAGCTAATATCAAGATGCAGTGAAATATTCCACCTGAAGAAAGACCTTTTATAGAATCGTGTCAGTAAAGGAAGTAACTAACTTTGTGTCCTTAAACGAAGGAGATAATGAAATGAGAACGACAGTACATCAGTGAGGACAAGTCAATGAACCGGTACAGTACCAGTTAAAATTCAAAGGGAAGTTATTCGTATAATAATATAATATAATACAATATAATAAGATATGATATGACATGATATGACATGACATGACACGATATGATACGATATGGTATATCATATGATATATGACATAATATAGTATAATATATTTTCAATAATCTACTCCCAATTATTAAGCTGTGCCTCCGGCGATGAAAACGCGAAGTTCGACTTTACCCAGCGCACTGGCAGAAGAAACATACATTTAGACTTGACGCTCGACATCAGTCATATAAGCCAAAAATGTTTTGGAAAAGGGGCGTCAAGAGTAAACATTTTTAGGGCACAATCATCCCCTAGCGGGCCAGGGCCCTTTTATTAACAAGGCTTCACGATCACACTCAGACATACCACACTCTGTAGGACTCCTCTGGACGAGTTATCAGACCGACGCAGAGACCTCTATCTGACAACACACAACAGTCATAACTGACAGATATCCATGCTCCCGGCGGGATTCGAATCAACAATCCCAGCAAGTGAGCAACTGCAGACCTACGCCTCATACAGCGCGGCCACTGTGACCGACCAATTGTAAACATTGTTACTTTCAACCTTTAAAGATTTTGACGTGATTGAGTCTATAAACAGTGGTAATGACGTCTTTGTATTTTTTCAACTGTGCACTGCTGTGTTAGTACCCAACTCCGCTCTTCTATGTCCAAAAGCACATGGCGTTGGTCATTTGCTGAAGATGTCACTGCACCTCATGCTACATATCATGAGGCGTGCCTGTGCGCAAGAAAAGGCGAGGGATGGGGGAAGGAGTGTGGCAGTAATAACCATAAACTCGCGGCCAGTATGTTCCTGCAATTAAAAAGTGCTGAAAAATAAGAGGTTCTACCTCCCTGCGCATTGTTAGAACATTTAGGGTCAATAAGTCAGTGTCGTTCCACCCAAAACAAAGGAATATCTTCTATGAGCTAATGCCATGAATTCGAGCTCAAGATATGTTAGCACTCCTGCATGCAGAATGGCTAGGAAGACGGAAGTGGAATACAGGGAAAGCGCTCAAAGTTGATCCAGGGGACTCCTCTCAGTAATCTCATAATTCTATACATACGTTTACTTCCTCGAAATGTTGTAATTTTCTTTGCTGCATATCTATGAAAATAACACTATAAATGCAATCATTCGTACATTCACAACATTAGATAAATCTTAGGAGAATCTGAGTTACTCTGCATCCCGCATGGCAAAAGTGTATCCTGATAAAGGCTAAGGTAATCGATATTATCAAGCACTACAAACGCTATTTTCCATCAGAAGTTCTGTCGCCTGCTCTTCCAGAACAGCAGTTCTGAATACCTGCCTACTTAGAGCGATGAATGTCCACAAAACACAGCGAAATCCCGTAACTGCTAACGTTTAAAGTATTGGTCACAAGAACGGTAAGAAAACGACACTGGCTATAAGTTGTCTGTCATACCCAAACAACAAAACTAGCCCATACATTCGTTTCTTCTATAAAAATATTTAACAAATGGGTATAAACAGAAAGCAAGTTCATTCGCAACTGAAATAATATGAACTGGGTTTGCCGTTGACAGCTTAGTGGTCAGTAGAGGCACCAGGCAATTAATTTTTAATGTTTTGTTGTTGTTGTAAAAGTTGTTAAGAGAAACAGCTTTCCATCTCTTCCACATCAGGCAGCACATTGACACAGCAATGTACATATCAGAGGTCACACTATATCAGACCAGGCCTAAAATTTCTTACTTGTTCCTTAGATCTACTAGCGAATCTGAAATCATGAGTAGATAATAGCAGACAGCAAAACTGATATCTTCCTATTATGGTCGGAGTTACGAGCTGATGTGGCTGAAAATGAAACATATTTCCTACGCTTTAATATCACATTTGTCCCAATAAAATCTACTTCTGTTTTTCAAACGGCCGTATCGAAATCTGAATTATATAGGGCGATGAAGGACTTTAAGTCATAAACTTTCATCAGACAGGAATAAATATAACAAAACCACGTTAATCGCTGAAAAATTAAAGAAATAATATGACACAATTTCAACAATCAAAGTGTCATTTTCTTAAAAAAGACTTTTGAAAATTACATTTAGCAGGGCGGAAAGTCATAACTGTAACAGAAATTATAATTTTATTTCCATCCTTTAATGTCTCTCCAACTTCAAATTCGATTCCAAACAGGCACTCTTTCAGATTGTCATACATTTCTCTTAATGTCTTAAAGATGATCAAACAACCGCACTGCTGTCTAATTTCAGATTTCACTCCCACACTGTTTCTTCTTTAGAACTTCTCTGCTCAACTTTTGTAACGTCTTCTATTATGCCGCTTTTTTTTTTCCTTTTGTTCTACAGTTTGCAACATTCGTAAGCCAATCTGGCCGTGAAAGCGCAACACACACTTGCCATACAGCTGAATGTATGTCTTGGCACAGTGGTTAAGATGCTCTGCTACAAATAGACAGGTCGCTGGTTCGATCGCAGCTGGTGTCATTGGAATTTTTCATTGACATAAAATCCTTCCGATCGCACTATGGCCCTGGGGTCGACTCAGCCTCTTATAGAAATGAGTACCAGGAGCATTTTCTGGGGGTAAAGGCAGCCGGTGCGTAAGGCTGACAACCTTGCCAACATCCTGTGCCGTTGTCATGAAATCTGGGAACCTTAACTTCCTGTAACCCTCTGGGCCACTCCAGGCCTGTAACGGGACTGCTTTACCTTTAATTTTACACTTGAAATTTAATAATAGATAGCTGGACCTACGCTTATTTCAGTTCAGAACAGTTACAACTGCTTAAGTATGCTGACGATTTAACTATATCTTTCACTTAAATATGTGAGTAAAAATAAACAATTAACTCTCGGTGCAATTGTGTCGTTCAGCAAAGGCCTACTTTTATCCCTAAGTTACGGCTACATTACACTCAAATTAAACGCACCTTTTTCACGTCAAAACGTTCCCTGTATATCAGCTACCCTATAGATGCGTCTAGATCCTGTCTTCCGACAGATGTCCGAAAGGCGATTCCTCATCATATCGACCCTGATGATGGAGGAAACATATGTCCCCGAAACGTTCACTTCCCATACAGGTGTAACATGGCTGAAGGCCCTAGAATAGTTTAGTGAGAGCTTCAAGTACCAGCACGTTAATTTCTGTAATAGCTTTCAGAACGTGTTCATATCTGCAAACGGTGCCACTGAATGGCTGCAGTTAACAGTGAACCACATTAAATATGTGTAATAAACGTAATTAGAAAAAACCTTCGGACTTTAAAATTTAAGGTAATAGTAGTAATTTGTTTAAAATTGTCAAGCAAATAATTCTGAAAACACTTCCTTGCTCGTACTTACAACTGAAGGCTTGCGCAAATCTCCCATCTAACCTAAAACACCTGCTTGCTCCCAATTATATATTCATGTCACCGAAACCGTCGTATTTATAAGGTTACGGGTTTTAACTCTGCTCGGAGGCTAGTTCTCCTAAGGATTCTCGTTGTTTTATACTGATCTTCAAGGACAACACAGTGACGATATCCGAAATTACGACACTACCACTTCTTATTTGCCATTTACAATTTAGTTCTATTCACTCATGTTATCATTAACTAACATTCTAAGACACTGACAGTGCCATTACAACGGCCCAAATAACATATAAACAAACAAAATGCATAATGCATTTCCAGAGATATTAGAAATTTGAACTACACCGAAATTTTATGATATAACGCTCACTATTTCAGTCAGCTTACGATAATTTCTCTACATTATGGTTGCACACATGTTCTAGCAAATCCCCAACTTATGTGGAATGTGAAGGCTTAATACCGCTTTCACAACAGTCCGACAATTTTCCCTGTACAGATCCAAATAACTGTAGGCAATATCCTTGTAGGTTATTTTCTTAAATTTAATTTTCAAATTATCACCAACTAAAGCAGCTAAACTACAAGTAAAACATTCATCACTTAAAGTTAATTCGACTTTGGTAAAAGTGACACATCGTACCAAGCTCCAAGTTAAAGTTCTTCGGACCGACTACAAGCGCTACAACGTGTAACCGTGTCTTTACATGGCCATTTACGAACTTCGAGGGCCAATTGTTGCCCATGCACTAAATCGTTAGGGCCCATCCAGTTTTACTTCGTTCTTCCTAGAGTGCAATACACAAGAGGTAAGTCTCCTCTTCATTCCCTCTGAAAGCAAATACCACACACCTTAAAGAGAAAGTTTTCGATTCTATCTAAGTAGCGTAACAAACAAGTTTTATGACAATGTCATGTAGGCATGTATCGTAAGAACACAAAAGAAGGAAGAAATCGCTTCAAAGAACTCCGCTGTGTGTGAGGCTAAAACGAACTTGATAAAATGTTTGGGTGTCGTCACTGGTTGATGTTCTAGTATGATGAGGTGTTGTGAGGTTTGCTTACTTTTCGGAAGGTAGGAAAGTTCCTGAAATTTCAGTGAGCGACAAAGAGTAAAAAAAAAACTTCTCTCTTGACAAGGAAACTTCTAAATTTGCATAATACTTTCGGAAACATTTCTACTTCAGCAAATTGGACTGTCAAAAAAATACACAGAATTCTGCATTTCATAGTGACAACGTCCACATTGTAATGACGCAAAAACAGACATACAAAAATACACGTTTTGCTTTTCGACTGCAGTTTCGTTACACACTGGGTCACTTCACGGTACGTTCCTACCAGGATGTGTAACTAAACAGAGGCCTACCTAGAAATAAAACTACGCACTTCATTACTCCAACGTTTGTGACAACGCCTGAGTAGTCAGAGACCTATTATGTTGAAAACACTTTCATTTTCTGATGATTTATTTAATAAAGACAGTGTTTCGATACTGTGTTATGCTACAGTCTTACAATGAGCAGTTACGCTTTACGGGTATAGGTCATTATTTATTTCATTATCACACTGGGAGGGGCTTTAAGGAGCATGGAACATACCGCATTTTTATGTTATCAACAAAAACAAGACAGAGAATGCACGCATAAAGTCACACTGAGAAGCGTTCGCGTAACCATTGTTGTCGTGGAAAAGTAACAAATATTACATATTTTGAGCCTGAATGTATCGACTTAGTTATCCAGTATGCAAAACGCAAGCGCCTTATTATATTGTCATCTCTAGCCTGTCTGACTGTACCATTTTTTCCTAATTATACAACAAGCTGCACGATTTTCAGAAAGAAAGGTTTACTGAAAACAAAATGTGTGTCTTGATTTTCTACACAGCTTTTGTCTGAAAAAATTCTCCTGCTAAGAGTAATTGTTTTAGATATTAGGATGAACTACTCAAGTCTTCACGTAAACAGCAATTATTCTCGTCGCATTTTAATAAAATCTGAATTTTCTTGAGAGATTTGCGAAAAATTTCAAACTGCCAAATGTCATAAAAATCCAACCAGTTGAAACCGAGTTGTTCCATGCGGGGGACGGACAAACAGACAGACAAGACAGACATGACGAAGCTAATAATCGCTTTTAGCAGTTTTGCGAATGCGCCTAAAAAACTCAATTAAACAAGAAACTATCGTCTGGATTTTTTTTAAGCTCATGGTTCCGTGCATCACAATTCAATGTTACTAAAAATCCAACCAGATGCAACAGTATGCAGATATTTCTTCACTGCAAAGTCACTCTACATGTTTCGGGTGTCACAGCACCCATCATCAGGAGTACTAAAAACTATTTAAAAGCGTAATAGGAAGATGCAATGGATGGTTTTAAATATTCATATTTATTATCCAAAGAGTTTTTAACTTATAAAATCCCACGATATTTTATACCCAGATTTTTG
>Ga0136643_10017906_pt1 | contig 10672 bp, 4 predicted proteins | sample TergutLab28metaG_FD_96883 | JGI IMG/M metagenome (GOLD analysis project Ga0136643, IMG submission 96883) | Labiotermes labralis P1 segment gut microbial communities from Petit-Saut dam, French Guiana - Lab288 P1 (version 3) (version 3) | ecosystem: Host-associated > Arthropoda: Insects >... | reverse complement strand
CTGGCCCAGGATAGAGACAGGTGGCGGACGCTTGTGAGTGCGGTAATGAACCTTCGGGTTCCGTGAAATGCGGTGAATTTCTTGACTAGCTGCAAACCAGTTAGCTTCTCAAGAAGGACTCTGGACATTGGACTAGGTAAGTTAAGTGCTGAATTAGTACAAACATGTTCGCAGCCTCATAATTTGAAATCTGTATCAACTATATGTTGAACAAGAAGCGAGATACAATCATAAATTTACTGTCCATGCGCCTTGGGCTTAGGAGCGGTCTTACAACCAACTGCTATAAAATAAACCACATTAAAAAAGGTCACAAGTGATCCTAGAATTAACGATTTATGTGGTTGAACATAAAGTTCGTTGGCAGGTTTTAGTGGACAGGTTAACGAACCTGCGGCTGCAGCAAAATGCGTGTATTGTTTTTGTCTATAAGATATTAAAGAATGCGTCTGCACTTTATATTGGTGAATTGCATAAGTACTAATGTAGCATAAATGTTTACTGAGTGAAATGTGTGACTGAGTTTCATTTTTTACAACTAGGGGACCTCTGACACACCTCAAACTGCTAGAGCTCGTGCGAAATTCAGCAGGCGATCTGGAACGGGTGGACAGCATGGCGAGCTGTATGAGATCAAAATGGCCGCCTTTCTCTTCGCAAGGGCCGTACACAAGACTGAAGAATTTTACCTGGCATCAAATGTGGATGGTGCTGGGGCTTTTGATGATTTGGTATTCAGGTACAAACTGAGAGAACCAGATGTTTGGAAGACATGTTTCATACAGCTTAAGCATAAGAAAAATGGGGGTACAATTCAACGTTCAAGTCTAACAAACATGTCTGGAGATTTTAGTTTATTTAAATATTTTGGGTCATACTGTGAAATTAAAGGCAAAGCTTCTACAGATCGTAACCTAAAACAGTGTGGTCCATTTGATGACTTTGAGTTTGTAATTTACACCAATGCCAGGATGGAAGGTAATTCTGCTCTTCTGGGAGGAGACTGTGACCCAGTAAGCATATTGAGTTCAGGGACAAATTGCAGGAAGTACATAACTTTTGATGAAACTGTTGATACAGACATACTTGAATTTTTTAACGAACTGTCACGATATGCGGAGGGCATTTTGCAGCTGGAATGCTTAATGAAAAGGGAAAAATTGAAGGTAAGACAAATTGAGGAAAAGATAAAGGACTTTCGGCTTACGTTCACAAGAAAAGAGATACTGGAGAGTCTGGATGGTTTGCAGTCTAACCCGAGCAGTATGGATAAGTTGCTAAAGGAATTAAAGAAATGCGACTTTTCTTTATACGGAGAATTTTTGGGTAAGGTTAAAATATTTCAGTGCCAGTCAAATGAAAAATACTTTGAGAAATTAATTAAAGAGGAACTACAGGAAGCTTGTCAAGCGTCAGTTTCATGTGCCAATTCCATCTACAGAAATTACGTTGAAGACTTGATACAGTGGTGGGAAAAAAGTGGGAGTGTGAAGTGGCTCAGTGAAAATTCACATGTTTGGCAAAATGTAAAACAACATTTAATTGAGAAAATAAAACAAGTATCTGAATCTGAAACTGCGGAAACCACACGGTGTGACCTACGTTTCAATCAGCAGCATATAGAGAGACTGTCTGGCGCCATACAGCAGAACACTGTTCTGAATGTTACCACCAACACAAAATTCAGTATTTTATCCAAACTGAAAACGTATCAGACTCTAGTTTCTTTAAATTACGAGAATTCAATTTTTATAAATTCAGAATCTTTAATGAGTCGACGTGAAGATATTTTAAAATTATGGCCATGCAAGTGGAGTGCAATCTTGGTAATAAATTGTGAAAAGAAGTCTGACAGTGTTGATAAAAGTGTGATAGACACTCTTGTGAGTTTTCTGCGTCAATATCAACAAAAGGTGATCCTAATTTCACCAACACAGCATGAAAACTTGGCTTCACGGCTACGAGAGAAATTGGGAAATATTTATATGGATTATGAAGACAATTGCGACATTTCGGATTTGGATGAAATTTCGCAAAAGAAAATATTGGAAAGAGGAGTTCATTTTCAGGGAACAAATGTCGCACTGCAGACATTGGTAGGTACAGAACCTCCGGAATGTATGAAAAGTCTTATAGACTCTGACGTAATATCCATTCTGTTGAACAATGAACACAAACTGTGTGTCGGCAGACAACTGAGCATCCTTACCCAGTACTATGTACCGCGAGTACTGCAACGTCACATATATCTAAAGGAAGACATTTTCAAGCTGACGGACAACACAACTACGTTTGCCGTTTCTGGTTTACAGGCGGACGAGCTGAGGAAGTACTTACCTGACGGCGAGAAATTATGTGAATTTGTGCACGATGAAAGAGAAAGAAATCTCTCTTTCAAGATTGTTTCTGACTACTCTAACATTGGTCTCAGCGCTGAATGGGGAGCTATGAAGACTCATAAAAAATTAGGACAGAAGATGAAATCCGATGATGTTCAGCCAGTTACACTTGGGAACAAAAATACAGAGAGTGACTTTAGTGAAAGTATGCAGAATAATACTGTCAGGACTCTTGATAATTTGTCTATGAGTGCTCTCAGCGCTGAACTGAAGGATATGAAGGCTTACAATAAAAGAGGAGAAAAGATAGTACCTGAGGAAGTAAGATATATTATTCTCGGAAACAAGAATCCAGAGAGCAAATTTAGGAAACTGAAAGAGCTGTACACAAATGTACATTGGATTCATGTGGAAGATGGTTCTTTCTTATGGAGGGACTCGAGCAGTAACATTGATGTTATCCGAAGGTATATTGACGAAACCAAATGTAGGAAATATAACATCGAAAGTGTAATGAAACGGTGTGACAGAACTATGTTATTGTTAGCTGAACCAGGAATGGGAAAATCCACGTTCCTTTCCCAAATGGAACATGAAATCAAGAAACGGAACACTGCGGTTTGGGTACTGAGAATAAACCTGAATGAACACACAAGATTAATGGAAAGTAGTGGATTTGAAGAAGGATGTATCGACAAGTGCAAGATGTTTCTATGGAGTGTTGCTCATAAACCTGAACAGGATGCTTTGCTGTTGGTTAAAGAAATATTCTTAAAGGCTTTAGAACAAAGAGGAGAAATGGTTATAATATTGGATGGCTTCGATGAAATAAGCCCACATTACACTCAAAAAGTAAATACTTTAATAAGGGCAATAAGAGATAAAACGGCCTCACAGATTTTGGTTTCATCTCGCTTTTCTCACCGGCAGAACTTGGAGGACATTGTGATAAACCTGGCCTTCACTTTGCAGCCCTTCACACCAGGAAATCAGATTGAATTCTTGGAGAAGTACTGGAAAAAAGATATTAGGGGATATAAGGAAGGGAATCTGCGCATGTTTGGGAAAAAGTTACTCAGGTTGTGTTCACAAAACTTCAGTGACAAGGATGGGGAATTTACTGGTATCCCTTTACAAACAATGATGTTAGGCGAAGCTTTCGTGAAGGAAGCTGTAGAATATTGCTCTAAGGGGGAACTTATCTTGCCAGAGAAGTTTAATTTACTTGACTTGTTCAAGAAGTTTTGGGAAAAGGAATGCAATATTTACTTCAGTGAAAAGAATGCAATGGATACCTCAAAACCAGAAGTAAAAGTCGAAAAAGATTCTTATTTAGGGAAACATATGGTCGCATCCTTAATATCCTTGTTCTCCCTGCGTGAAGAAAAAGAGCTTCTTGGTGCAATAAAAGACAGCGACTTGGAGCAGGCAAAGAGTTTTCTGCAAAGTGGTAGGGCAGAGCAGTTTGGAATAATAAGAGAAATGTCTGATGGAAAACCACATTTTATACATCGATGTTTTGCAGAGTATTTTGCGGCAAAATGGTTTACTGGTAATTTTTCAAACTGTGAAAATTTCATTGCAAACAACCTCTTCATATCCACATACGAAGTAACAAGAAATATTTTTGACCGAATGCTAGCAGAAGATTCCGAAATTCATGGCGCTGTTTTGAACAATAACTTCTCAGTTGTCGAGGAATTTCTAAGGAATAAAGCAGACATAAACACTGCAGACAAAGGCGGCAGAACAGCGCTGCATTTGGCAGCCTCCTACAATTGCCCAATTATTCAACAGTTGATGTCAATCCCAGGTGTTGAAGTCAACAAACCAGATGCAGTTCTGAAATGGACACCCCTAGGTTATGCTGACAGAACGAAATCGTGGATGGCTATGGACATGTTGTTACAGAATGGTGCAAATCCTGACGACATTGTACTTACAAGACGTAATATTGCAGCTCAGGAATGGGGACAGAGAGCTTTGTGGGCATGTGCGTCAGAGGGATACACACAGCTGCTGGAGTTCATGTTGAATTGTGGAACTGATGTTAATGCTGTTGTAGAGGTTCCTGAAAATAACCAAGGGAAAAACACGCTTCTTCACATTGCCTCAAATTCCTGTCAATTGCAGGTCGTACGGCTTCTTGTAAAGAAGAGGGCTGATACTAATATTCGTAACGCCAAAAGTGACACTGCACTTCATTTAGCTGCTTTTTCTGGAAGTGTGAAAATTATAGAGATTTTACTACATAAAAGAATGTCTGTTGACGTGAAAAACGCGGAAGATTCCACGCCGCTACATTTATCAGTTCTAAATGGTAATCTGGAAGCAACGAAAGCTCTTGTCAAAAGAGGTGCTTCTTTAAACAAAGCTAAGATACATGGTAAAACTCCACTGCTTTTGGCTGCAAGATATGGCAAAATAAACATTTTTTTTACCTCACAAAAGTAGGCGCCGACATTAATATTTTTGACGCCAAGGAAAACACTGCTCTTCACCATGCTGCCATTTCCGGTCGTGTGGAAATTATCAAGATTTTACTAGATAAAGGAATGCCTGTTGACTTGAAAAACGCAAAAAATACAACGCCTCTACATTATTCAGCATCATACGGTAATCTGCAAGCAACGAGAGCTCTTGTAAAAAGAGGCGCTTCTTTAAACAACACAAATATTCATGGCTGCACACCACTTATCTTGGCGGCAAGCTATGGAAAAATAGAAGTATTTCGTTACCTCACAGAAATGGGCGCCGACATTAATATTTGCGACGCTGACGGATGCACTGCTCTTCACAGTGCTGCTATTTCGGGTAGTGTGGAAATTATCACGATTTTATTAGATAAAGGAATGTCTGTTGACTTGACAAACGCAGAAGGTTCAACGCCATTACATTTATCAGCTCTAAATGGTCATCTGGAAGCAACGAAAACTTTTGTCAAAAGAGGGGCTCCTTCAAACAACACTAATAAACACGGTTGCACTCCACTTAACTTGGCTGCATGGTATGGCAAAATAGAAGTCTTTCGTTACCTCACAGAAATAGGCGATGACATTCATATTCGTGACTCCGACGGTAACACTGCTCTTCACCATGCCGCTTTTTCGGGCAGTGTGGAAATTATCAAGATTTTACTAGATAAAGGAATTCCTGTTGACTTGACAGGCGCAAAAGATGCTACGCCGCTACATTTATCGGCTCTAATTGGTAATCTGGAAGCAACGAAAGCTCTTGTCAAAAGAGGTGCTGCTTTAAACAACGCTAACAAGTATGGTCAATCTCCACTGCTTTTGGCTGCAAGATATGGCAAAAAAGAAGTATTTCGTTACCTCACAGAATTAGGCGCCGACATTAATATTTTTGACGCGAAGGAAAACACTGCTCTTCACCATGCCGCTTTTTCGGGTAGTGTGGAAATTATCGAGATTTTACTAGATAAAGGAATTCCTGTTGACTTGACAGACGCAAAAGATGCTACGCCACTTCATTTATCGGCTCTAATTGGCAATCTGGAAGCAACGAAAGCTCTTGTCGAAAGAGGTGCTGCTTTAAATAATGCTAATAAGTATGGTCAATCTCCACTGCTTTTGGCTGCAAGATATGGCAAAATAGAAATCTTTCGTTACCTCACAGAAATAGGCGCTGACATTAATATTCGTGACGCCGAGAGATATACTGCTCTTCACAGTGCTGCTGTTTCGGGTAGTGTGGAAATTATCAAGATCTTACTAGATAAAGGAATGTCTGTTGACATGATAAACGCAGAAAATTCAACGCCGCTACATTTATCAGCTCTAAATGGTAATCTGAATGCAACGAAAGCTCTTGTAGAAAGAGACGCTCTTTTAAACAAAGCTAAGTTATATGGTAAAACTCCCTTGCTTTTGGCTGCAAGATATGGCAAAACAGAAGTCCTTCGTTACCTCACAGATTCAGGCGCTGACATTAATATTCGTGACCGCAATAGCAACACTGCTCTTCACTATGCTGCTATTTCGGGTAGTGTGGAAATTATCAAGATTTTACTACATAAAGGAATGTCTGTTGACATGACAAACGCAGAAGATTCAACGCCGCTACATTTTTCAGCTGGAAATGGTAATCTGGAAGCATCGAAAGCTCTTGTCGAAAGAGGTGCTCCTGTAAACAATGTTAATAAATATGGCAATACACCACTTATCTTGGCTGCAAAGTGTGGCAAAATAGAAGTTTTTCGTTACCTCACAGACTTAGGCGCTGACATTAATATTCCTGACGTCGACGGAAACACCACTCTTCACCATGCTGCTATTTCGGGTAGTGTGGAAATTATCAAGATATTACTAGGTAAAGGAATGTCTGTTCACGTGAAAAACGCAGAACATTCAACGCCGCTACATTTATCAGCTCTAAATGGTAATCTGGAAGCAACGAAATCTCTTGTCGAAAGAGGAGCTCCTTTAAACGACGCTAATAAAAGGGGTGAAACTCCACTGCTTTTGGCTGCGAACGGTGGCAAATTAGAAGTCTTTCGTTACCTCACAGAAATAGACGCTGACGTTGATATTCGTGACCACAACAGAAACACTGCTCTTCACCATGCTGCTATGTCGGGTGGTGTGAAAGTTATAAAGTTTTTACTAGATAAAGGAATGTCTGTTGCTCTGACAAACGCCGACGATTCTACACCGCTACATTTATCGGCTCTGAAAGGTAATCTGGAAGCAACGAAAACTCTTGTCAAAAGAGGTGCTCCTTTAAACAACACTAATAATTTTGGTGACACTCCATTGATGCTGGCTTTATGCAGCAGCAATTTAGAAGTCTATCGTTACCTCAAGGAAATGGGGGCTGCTTTTGATAGTCTAAAACAACCACACTGCCCTTCAGCTGATATTGACAGATAACAACAACGACACTGCCCTTCAGCTGATATTGATAGTCAACAACAACGACACTGCCCTTTAGCTGATATTGACAGTCAACAACAACGACACTGCCCTTCGGCTGATATTGATAGTCAACAACAACGACACTGCCCTTCAGCTGATATTGACAGTCAACAACAACGACACTGCCCTTCAACTGATATTGATAGTCAACAACAACGACACTGCCCTTTAGTTGATATTGACAGTCAACAACAACGACACTGCCCTTCGGCTGATATTGATAGATAACAACAACGAAGTGGTCCTTCAGCTGATATTGACAGTCAACAACAACGACACTGCCCTTCAACTGATATTGATAGTCAACAACAACGACACTGCCCTTTAGCTGATATTGACAGTAAACAACAACGACACTGCCCTTCAGCTGATATTGATAGGTAACAACAACGACACTGTCCTTCAGCTGATATTGACAGTCAACAACAATGACACTGCCCTTCAGCTGATATTGATAGTCAACAACAACGACACTGCCCTTCATTTTGTTGCAGTATCTTTTAGGTGATTATTGCCAATTTATTGCTACCCAACCTATGTCTGTTAACATGACCAACATTTTGTAATATCCCTCATTATTTTTCAACTGCATGTGACATTCCAATGGCCACAATAACTTTCGTCATAGAACGGTGTGCTTTAAACAGCACTGATAAATTAGTCATTCTCCCCTGCTTTTGGATGCATACTCTTCTACTGTTAGGGTCCTTCTTTACAACATTTAAATCGGTGCAAACTTGAACTTAGCGAGATTAATACAGCTGCTTTACACTTCGCAGTTTAAGGAGCACACTTTGACTGTAGACACATCCTATTGGAGATTCGAACAGACATGTAATGGCAGTAACACTGAATGTGATATAAGCCAGTTAATGCGTACGGCTGTGTTTCAGTTCTTATGAGTCGTGATATGTTTATATGAAAGTGCAGCTGCTGTCAGCAGCTCCATATCTTCAGTATCTACACACTTTGCCAGCTGTGTGTGCCACAGCACTTGCTGGTTACTGCAATTGCGCTTTATGCTTTTTTACAGGAAGGTGCTTATTTGAAGGTGTATGATGTGTACGGCGCAGCATTTGTAAAGTCTCACTTGATTCCAATATAACTGTATGCTGTGTATGGCGCAGCTTTTGTAATATCTCACTTGATTTCAGTAAAACTGTATCAACCGTTCGTTTGATGAAGGAAGGTTCAGATGTAAATATAACGGATTTTGAAAAGGAAATTCTTTATATTATCTGTTTATGAAAAAAGCCCTCAATGCTTTTCAATCTGGCATACAATTAAACACCATTTTAAAGTTATCACATACCTATAAATATGCCTGAATTTTCAATAGCTATTGAACCGGAAATTTACATGTAATTAACTGTGTTATGGAAAATCGCATCAGCTGTAATATTCTTGATTACTTGGCAATATTTCATTACATTTGGTGCTTGGGAAAAGCAATGTGATCCTTATGCATTACTGCATTGACCGACATGCCAATGTTAACATTTCAAAAAACGAATACTGGATTTTAGTAGAGAATTTCAAGGCGATAACTTCCATTTTCAACGAGGGTCACAAAATTTTCTTCCATTGTTTGCTAAATGGATCCCATTCGTTACAACACAAAATAATACGTTTCCCGCCACAGGAGTTACGTTTATAAAAATTACTGTAGTTACTAAGATTAAGAGATCATAATGAAATTGTGGGATTTAAGGAGGTGGTGTAACTGTTAACTGTGAGAACTGTTAGGTACAAAAATCTCTATACAATAAACTGCATTAAAAAGTACTGTAGAGGTAGGAGCATTAGTTCGAGAGGCACAGCAACCAAAGTGCGTGTAAGTAGCATTTTGTAGTGGGGGGTCTTACATTGTGGTCTGGGCTAGCAGACCGCCTATCCTGACCATCTTTCATTGTGATTTTCCTCAGACCCTACATGATACAAACACCTGGACAGTACGTGAAAATTGATCAAGGTATTTTCTTTCCCATATTCTTCCCAGTTCATCTCACCATTTGCAGCTTTGTACAGTGAGATATTGACAGCAGCGGTACATAAAAAGATAATTGACAAAATGAAAGGCACGCTGTAATGGTAATTCAGAATATTAGAAACTGCTTGGAGGAGAATTAACAATACTGTTGGGAGTAAAAATCCTTGTTATAACAAATATCAATTTTCAGTGTGAAGATGGTGACTACAGAGAACTGGATACTGCTACTGGCGGTTACAAATTAATATCTGATACCTTATTTCCATAGCTGTTAAGGAGTTGTTTTGCAGATACAAACAACTTCAGTTGATATGGTGCTATTCAACAGGTTCCCTACCCTCTAACGCTGTCCGATAGCTGTAGAGAGATTATGAAATGTTTATGTTGTCTTATTCGTTAATAGTGGAGTGACATCAATCTTATATCCCACGTGATAACAGAAACGCACTGTATAAGTGTATATGACAATTTGCTGTTAATTTTAAGATACAGCTACAGGCCTACCTAACATCTGTGTATTGTGACTCAGCTGTTGCCACTTTATTACACACACCGCTTTATAATGACATGTGAAAGAATAAATGTTCTTAAAAGGTGCTTTCATTCTGTCTTTTTACACAACAGCAGTTAAGTCTCTTCTTATGAAGATCCTGGGTAATAAGAAGATATCTATATTACTTTTCAGTTGTGATATCCATTTATGCTGAATCAGTGAAGACAAACATAATTGTGTTAACGTCAAATTTCGCCCCATATCTTTAAACAACATCCATTCACTAGCCAGTCTCTTTTTAACTCATCACATGTTATGCTAGGTAATATACTGATTGATTTAAGATTTTGTGATCAAGAATGAAGATTTATAGATTTTTCTAACAATTGAATTGAATAAAAGAGCTATGAATAATGTACGGTCTTTTTCAGCACAGAGCGTGGGATTTCTGTCGTTGCAAGGCGGCAGCACAGAAATAAAAAACGTCGTACTGAATTGTGAGCTGCTTTTGGTAAGATAAATTTGATTAATTTTCTTTTGTATTGTATAAAGTTTTGCTTATGTATTTATGTTATTATTCAAGAGTGTGTTAAAATGATTGAAGGGGAAATATTTAATGTTCTCGTAGCGGTACATGTAGAGATTTGTGTGCTGTGAGATGTGACAATTCTGTACACTGGCAGCTAGCTATCAACATTTGTGTGCTGTGAGATATGACAGTTTGGTACACTGGCAGTTAACTATCAACATTTGTGTGCTGTGAGATGTGACAGTTCTGTACACTGGCAGTTAACTATCAACATTTGTGTGCTGTGAGATGTGACAGTTCTGTACACTGGCAGCTAGCTATCTACTTTTGTGTGCTGTGAGATGTGACAGATCTGTACACTGTCACCTAGCTATCAACATTTGTGTT
>Ga0136643_10017903_pt1 | contig 10673 bp, 7 predicted proteins | sample TergutLab28metaG_FD_96883 | JGI IMG/M metagenome (GOLD analysis project Ga0136643, IMG submission 96883) | Labiotermes labralis P1 segment gut microbial communities from Petit-Saut dam, French Guiana - Lab288 P1 (version 3) (version 3) | ecosystem: Host-associated > Arthropoda: Insects >... | reverse complement strand
CCAACTCTGGAAGCAGACCCAACGTCCAGAGCAGCGAAACGCTAAAGAAAACTGGGAACATAACAATATTTATTTACTGCAATTGGGTTGTTACCCGGTGACAGTGGTTATTTTACATGTAAACACAACATGAAATTGGTTACTAATAGATATAAGTCGGGAGGGCTACATGAGGAGCATGCAGTGGCAACTTGGAATCTTGGGAACCATCGCATATTTTCTGCGCGTATTATATTATCATCTGTGGCCAGTCTAGCTCTACCGTATTTTTCCACAGTACCTCACAAACGGAACGATTTTCGGCAACAAATTTTTGAACCTAAAAAGTGTGTCTTGATTTTCTCTCACACTTTTGCCTGCAACATATCGCCTTATTACCAAGACGAACTGAGCAAAATGTTATCATAAACGTACATATATCGCCATGTAAAGTACCTGTTATTCTTATCAGATTTTAATGAAACTTGTATTTTCTCGACGCATTTTCGAAAAACATTTAAATACAAAATTTCATGGACATCCGTCCAGTTGCAGCCGACCTGCTCTAGGCGGACAGACAGACATGACGATGCTAATAGTCACTTTTTGCTATTTTGCCAACGCGTCTGAAATTTACGGAAGAAGAACAGCGACTGTGTTCCTCTATGTGAAAGTAATATTCCGCCATTCACGACAGATTAGGTGAAACCACAAGAAACATCAGTACGGCCAATCCCCCCCCCCCAGTCGATATTCGAACTTGGTACATTTGGAATGCAAATCCGAGGAAGCAACGCTGCGCTAACTCGTCCTGCCCAAAGAGTATGGAAAAGACGCTGCTGTACGTGAATCTGATTATGCAATGACGGCCAACTGGTCAAGTGTGTGACACACAGTTATTGTGACATACAGTTACTGTGACACACGGTTACTGTGACACACGGTAACTGTGACACACGGTTACTGTGACACCCAGTTACTGTGACACACGGTTACTGTGACACACGGTTACTGTGACACAGGGTTACTGTGACATACAGTTACTGTGACACACGGTTACTGTGACACACGGTTACTGTGACACAGGGTTACTGTGACATACAGTTACTGTGACACATGGTTACTGTGACACACGGTTACTGTGACACACGGTTACTGTGACATACAGTTACTGTGACACACGGTTACTGTGACACAGGGTTACTGTGACATAGTTACTGTGACACAGTTACTGTGACACCCCTGTTCAAAGAATAAGCCTGGTGACATAAAGAGTGCTGGGTAAACGGAGATGGGAGAAGACCGAAAAAAGAAATGGCAACGTGTATTTGTGACACGTGTTTCCGTTGGCGTGGATGAATCAGGAGAGGACTTGCTTAGTTAACTTCAACATTCGTTCCTTCGCGCACTTTGCACGAAAAGACGCAAATTAACGAACAATATGAAATCCGTGTCCGTCTGTAATATTTTATCCGCGAAGCTACTCGATGGATTAAAGAAATTATGCCGCTATTCTGAACTATAAACATCTGATGAATCCAATTTCGAAACTTACCAGTTAATTTCAGTGAAAACGTTACTCAAAAAAATTTCGAAAATCGTCACCTACCCAATATTACTGTAAGTGCACAGAATAAAACCATTACCGAAAATTCTTTTTGATATGGCGAATAATTAGCAACATTCGAGAATATGTTCTTACTGAATTTAACGTCACAAAAAGGCCGATTCCGGCGGTCGCGCGGTCTAAGGCGCGAGTGTGCGGCCTCTCGCTCGCTGGGATTGTGGGTTAGAATTCCGCCGGTGGCATGGCTGTCTGTCTCCAGTGAATGTTGTGAATCGTCAGGTAGAGGTCTCTGAGACGGGCCGATCACTCATGCGGAGTAGTCTTACCGAATGTGGTGTGTCTGCTTGTGATATCAAAACCTCGGCAATGAGGCGGCCTAGGCCCCGAGTAGGGCTGTTGCGCCAAAAAAATGCCATAAAAAGGCCCTTCTTTGTACTTCATACTCAGGCAAGTCTTTCCCAAACCACCTTCTACTCTCTCAGGCACGGTAAACTCAACTTCCTCATGTCCACTTTTTATTTACCAACAGTTAATGCGCACTTTCTGTAAACTAATCACGTTTAACTATTACTCCAACGCGTTTCGGTGTTTATCTACGTCACCGTCAGGGAGTTCTTGACCGTTTTCTTTCAGCACATCATTCCGCACAAGCACTCACAGATTCCAAGATCACAATTTTCCACAGAGTCCACATTTCATAACAGTTCAGGCGACGTGAAGCATGATGTACGGTGTGTACAATGTCGACTTCTTCATGTTTATGTCATGTTACTTCTATCCCAGATACATAGGAAAAGGACCAAGAAACCATATGAACGCAAGTAACTTTCTTGAACTCTACAATGGAAGTCCTAGGAATAAATTCCCTGCAAAAAAAGAACGCCGTACTCCGTGACATCACCAGATTGACAACAATTCTACGGACACGCTTTTGGCACGCGTCACAAAGCTCTTTAACAACTGAAACACACAATGTTGAAGTAACATCACTGCGTGAAAGGTTGTCGTCGCTGTGGCATGGAGGGAACGAGAGAGGCGCAGGGCGACGCCTAATGGCGCCTTATCTCCATAGAGACACCGTTATTGTATACACGACGCTGTCGCACTGATGACCTCTCCGATGTCATACCGCGTCTCCGTATAAGCGCACAGCACTACGCGAAAAGAACGGGTGGCAGTGCAATTTACCGAACATGAATGCTGACAACACGTGTTGGTTGCTACTCTTGCATAACAGCGAGCATACGTCGACTTACAGCGGCGCTCCAAAGTCAGGTGCTTTGATATGGAAAACTTTAATATGTGAAGGCACACACAGGTTAGTCGCTTTTAAACATCCACCAACCCAGCGCCTTTTTTACTCAAAATACGGTAGGTAGTTTCTAACTTTAAGTATGCAATAAGCCGATTTATACTGACATCTATTACAATTATATGACACTACAGCAAAATGTGTCGTTATTCAGGCACCTTTTCTTCAAATAAACTGAAGCGATGTCATGACAATGCATATTTAGTGCGGCAATATCATAAGTACACTTAAATTTCCATTAACAGGCACAAAGGCACACAAATCTCAAAACACTCCGAAACTTACAACAACAGAAGTTTACCTAAGTGCGAATAGTGCGTTGAAATAATGAGCAATTATCACGACAATCATTTACAAATATTGAAGTCTAACATTTTCAAATTCTGCTGTTATTCTATTGTCACGAAGCAAGTCATTCTTACAGTTGGGGGTATGTACGCCAGAAGACAATGATTTCCGAAAGCAGTCTGTCATTATGAAGCAGTTGAAAGGTTGGCCTACCTACTTTCTGGTCGGCAATGTAGTCTCAGCCGCTCCCGGTATACATCTGGCTAGTAGCACCGACTATTCTACCATGTTATATGCCAAGTTCATGACGTCTAAATTCAGTGAATCGTGATTTAACGTGGTCCACTCTGTCAAAACCGTAGCTACAGACGAGAATTGTTTGTTCTGATGGCTTCGCAAACGCTGTAGGGTACAGGATAGTACAAGGTATTAACTGGAAAACGCGTACAGCCAAGTTTCCACGCGTTTGTTGATTTGTAGGTCCATTCAAAACAAGGGGCATGGTAATATCTCGCAATACTGTAGTGGGTCAAGATGTAAGTGAAAGTACTGTACTATCTATGTTTTAGTACAGCCCGATTTAATGTACTTTAGAAGTTCGTTTTTAATCATTTCCCAGTTGAAATTTCAACGACCAGTATGCTAGACCCGACATATAATATGCTTTCGTTAGTGGGTGAAGCAAGTGAAAGGAGTGGTGTAAAGAAAACACTCGAAAATTTGATTAACTGTTTTGTATTAAACCAAACAGTAAGGGCATTATATATATATATATATATATATAACAGTCTATAGAGTCAGTGCTGTTTTTCTCTCCATTGTACACATTTTTATCTGATCAGGAAAAGGAATGGAGCTTCTTCTACTATCCATGATTTCAGGCTTCCGCCGCAAAGTACATGAGAACTGCGCTCTTTTGGGTCATTACGCAGCGAGTAGTGGTTTACTTGCCATTCCGTCCACTGCTGACAAGGTTAACACCCTAGTATGAATACAAATTATCGTTTACTGGCTTCCGATATACACAGTCATGTTACCGCTTCTCTATCAGTTGATACATTAAACTGTTGCTATGCAATGAAACGGAGGCACAGGGACTACAAAGAGCGCCTTTGCTCTATGGCTGAATAACCAATGGAAAGGGAAAGGAATAGGCCTAATACCGAACGCAGTAACTGTATATAGGCCTTAAGGATTTCATGGACAGATTTTATTACATTCTTTTGGTGGTGACCACGGGCTGAGTCACCAAGTTCGATGAGAGGTTGCATTGTGTTATATAAAACAGGACATTTCTATAGTGCACCACTACGGATTTCGTCTTGGTTATGTTCTTTTGCGGTAGTGTTAAGGTGCACAGCACTGGTATTACAATACGCGACAAAAATGTTCATAAAATGCTACTACTAATGACTACAGTTAATGGTTACATAAATACAGGGAGCGGTTTTCTGTACATACTTGAACTGCTCCATTCTGTATTGTACAAATTTAGAAATTCTCCTGTTTTTAAACAGAATCTATTGTAGAAAAATGTATGGTATATTGGGACTCAATTCATCAGAGAGTAACATATTTTTCGACTGATGTAATTATATTGTTCTCTCAACTCCAAATTATTTACTTCAAAAAGGCTTCCCATTAACATTTAGTACATATTTCTTGTTGCTCCCACTAATTTTAGATAATCTATTCGTCTCAGATTCACACATTTATGAAATGATATATCTGTTAACCGCAAATGGGCCGACACCCGGTGGCAGTAGTACAGTACACATTTACACACAAACACTATATAGAACAACACAATTAACAACAACACAATAACAGAACAACACAACAATAACAATAACAACAACACAATTAACAACCTAATTGGGATAAGTGCGGTATGTGCCCCGTCTTCGCGAGTTACACTGTGGCATTTGCCTTACAACTGAGGAAAAAGCACGGAAAAACCTCAGTCAGGGTAGCCGAAGAGTGTCAGTTGGCACGATGAAAACAGAACATACAGAACAGATTAAAAACACATAATCTACAAAATTAAACAAAAGCATACAAAAATACAGTCATTCTACCGCAACCAGTCGAACAGTCGTGTTCAGTGTACACTAAATTTACATATTTACCCGTTACGTCATGTACTTAAGGTGCGGAAAAAAATTAAATTTAGTGTCTGATTTTCCATTTAATGCGATGTCCAGTTTCACACAAGAGGCAGAATAATATTTAAGTTGTATAATTACCATGTTTACAGATGAAGAAAGATTAAAACGCAAACTCATTCCAAATAAAATCACAATTACTTTGGTTTCTGTGACTGCGAGAGACAATCTTATTTGAATGAGATGTTTCTAACTCCCGCCTAACTGTGTCGTTCGTTACCCTTAAAGGTAAAGGTAAAGGTAAAGCAGTCCCGTTACAGGCCTGGAGTGGCCCAGAGAGTTCCAGAAAGTTAAGGTTCCCAGATTTCATGACAACGGCACAGGATGGTGGTAAGGTTGTCAGCCTTACGCACCGGCCGCCTTTACCCCCAGGAAATACTCCTGGTACTAATTTCTGTTAGAGGCTGAGCCGACCCCAGGGCCATAGTGTGATCGGAAGGGTTTTATGTCAATGAAAAATTCCAATGACACCATCTGGGATCGAACCAGCGACCTTCCGATTTGTAGCACAGCACCTTAACCACTGTGCCACCGCGGTCCCCCTTCGTTTCCCTTAAGTAAATGAAATATCCCTCACCTCTACAGCTGCAAGGAAGCGAGTCCTCAGCTCTTATGCCGATGACATTCAACGTAGGAGCACCCGTATACTTTAGATCATGAAATTCAATTTCCCTTCATCTCTCTCCAAAAATCGTTTGATACTGCCTCATATTGCACGTGCCAGTATGTCACCATGACAACCCATAAGCCCCTTTGATTTCATCAAACTCTCCTATGTACACGAGTCATATGGCATGTGGCACTTAACACAGTCCAGCAAGTCATCATTCTACCATTCAGAGCTCCAGATCTGCCCAGTATATTTCCCGTCAAGAATCGGCATTTCTCCCTGTTGATATTCCGATCGCGTCTTTGAACTGACTCTTTCCACTTCAACTATGTGCACTTTTTAATACGACAATTCGCAATGCCCTTTACTCAGACCATTTCGCGTGAAGTCAGGCAGCACAGCTACCGCCGCAGTTTCAATATGCAATGAGTCGGGGTCCATGCGGTTACGTTTTAATGTATTGGAGTTAATATTCGGTTTTTATTTATCATATGTGAAACAGCTGCTCGACAACGGTGAACTGGTGCGAAGGCTTAAAAAAAAAACTTCTGAGCTGGTGTAGTTATCATTAAAAGCAGAGCACAGTGAAGTGCACCATAAACACTATTAGTGTGTGATAAAAACATGGCTCAGTGTTAGAGCAGTATTCACCGGCAACAAAGGAAAACACAATGCGTGAGGAAACAAAACTAAACAGGTAGAACGGCTGGGCGACACCTGAAGTTAATATTCATTTAGCAATTTAAGCCAGAGCAAAATAGCTTGTTAGTCTTAAGACTAGGTGTTATTGTAATGAAGCACCGGCATGTCATTTAGTAAAAAAAATTTGAAACAGATGCCGGAAGTGTTCTCGTTCGACTCGCAGCCACGCGTCACATCTTAATGCCGTTCAACGCACGTCGAATTCCTGTAAGTTAAGGCAGTACGTAAGGAACCAAACATCCCAATGCTCCTGCCAAGTACGTAAGGAAACAAACATCCCAGTGCTCCAGCCAAAAAAACAAACTACAGGAGTCCAGTAAAAACGTAAAGGCAATGCTCCTGCCAAAAAACAAACTCCAGGAGTCCAGTCAACACGTAAAGGCAAAGTCTTCCCTTCACGCGCCATGCAGGAATGTAGGGGAGTGGAGTTACAAATCCACCCATTTTTGACCTCGGCAGAAGATGGACGCGGGCAGTGACCCCAGCCGTTTTACCCCAGAGAAAAAGCCAAACTTACTCACTGAAAATGAGGTTAGGTGGGTACCAAAGCGAAGTAGATGCTCTGTAGAAGAGAGAGATACCGTGTCCCTGATGGAATGGAATTAATGTTCCTCAGTCCCTCCACGGGCTGTGAGTTAACAACTATACTGTACTACAAAATTTACACAACATTACTTCACAAATCTTGGCAGTTCTTCTTATCGATCGCATATATATATATACTCTTTGTTGTTGACAGATTGAGGAGTAAATTAATAATAATGTCAACACACACACACACAAACATCGATTTAAAAAAAATTGCTCATTAATATCAACAAAAACGTATACAAGGAAGAGGATGTTTCAACTGAAAACCTTGAAAACAACACGTAGGTCTCATAAAGGCGGTTGTACGCTCAAGGAAAACTCGTATGTTTTCATTCCACAGTCTGCAAACAATCACAAGCCGAGTTTCGCCTTCAGAACCCGCTAATCTCTTTTATGCAGTCACGCATTCATCGCCTCATTACCAAGCCTTCGATACTTGGAACAGACTCCCTGAAGCGGCATATTACAGGGATCCAAATGTCTATCAGATTAACTGCCAAGATTTGACCCTGAGTAGTGAAACTGTTTGTTGCCATGGAAAGCTCATATACTGACAGAAGGTGGAACTCTTTTTAGCGAACTCCATGCCCCAATTTGTCCTAATATAATTAGGTTCTGCCCACATAAATGGTAAACCACTATTCTCATCTTTACTGGAACAGCATAACCGAAATGCTGGACGTCGTCCAATAAGTAACAGAGAATGTAAGTACAGGATATTTCAAATTTCTTTGTCGTAAAATTAGAAGTACACTACGGGGACATGGCAATAAATAAATAACTGAAGTCGTTTACGGTCTGCTGCAATGTACGTAAAATGTCAAGCAGTAAATAAAGATCCGAGTCAATCCCAGTGGCCGCGCGGTCTAAGGCGTGGGTCTGAGTAGGCTCGCTTGTTGGGAATGTGGGTTCGAATACCGCCGGGGGCATGGATGTCTCTCTTGTGAGTGTTTACTGTTGTCACGCAGAGGTCTCTGCGTCGGGCCGATCACTAGTACAGGGGGGCCCTACCGAGTGTGTGTGTGTCAACGTAAAACCTCGATAACAAGGAGACCCTGGCTCACTAGTGACTGTTGTGTCACGAAAAAAAAAAAGGCCGATTCCGGTGACCGTCTGCAGCCGCTTGACTGTTGGGATTGCGGGTTCGAATCCCGCTCAGGGCATGGATGTCCGTGTTTTATGTTTTACCTGTTTTGTGTGTGTCAGTGTGTGATTTAGAAACCTAAAAAATGAGGCTACCTAGACCCGAGATGAGCTGTTGCGCCAAATGAACAATAAATTACGGGGATATGAACAAAAGCAATTAAATATCCAACAACAGTTTCCACACGGACCTCAGTTTACATGTTCAACAAACTCTACTTTATCACACGAACTGACGAATTGACCGTCAGCAGGTTTCATTAACCGGTAGCAGTGTTCGAACCCCAGATATCGTAATGGAAATCTTGAGAACTGTAATCCAAAATGTGTCCCCACCACTTCCTTTTTAATTCCTTCCTACTAGCACTGCAATAAACGTATCTATACATTTCACTGTCGCAAGGTAATTTCTAGAGCCTATAAATGCTCGCCAACAGCTTAAAGTTCAGAATTTGCTATACGCATCGCCTCATTTAATATAAAACGTACCCGCATTTTGCCCACACAATTTATTTATGCGCTCTGTATGATTCTTACAATAAACATAATCTACCTAAACAGGCTGTGGGCCGGGTAGCTCAGTCGGTATAGCAACTGACTACAGGCTGGACGGTGCGGGATCGAATCCCGGTGGGGACGAGATTTTCTGCCCGTCCAGACCGGCCCTGGGGCCCAACCAGCCTCCTGTAAATGGGTACCGGGTTTTTCCCGGGGGTAAAGTGCGGCCGGGGCGTGCTGCTGACCACTCACCCCCTTCTAGTGCCGCGGTCATGAAACAGTAGAGCTATACCTCTACCCACCCTCTGGGCCACACCGGGCCTGTAACGGGATCACTTTACCTTTACCTTTTTTACCTAAACAGGCTGGACCGATTGACTTGATAATTGGGATGGGGTGTGTCCTCCGTGAAACAGAACCCCAACTTATAAACATAATTCAGATGAATTTCATGTTTATACGGAGACAAACTGCCTACTTCAAACTCTCAGACGTATTCGCTTCTAAATGTAGTTAAATCTGTAGCAAGAATTGCAGCATCAATCGCCATGAAAACGGACACGCAGAGTTCTCTCTAATTTACAGAACAAAAAAGTAGAAAACTGAAAAACACAAAAAATTCAAACCACAATTCCCACCAGAGGCTGAATTTAAGGTTACGTGTGCAATCTAAGTCGATAAAATGCGCAACCCCAGTCGATCGAATCTTAGATTAACACGCGAGATTTATGCTATGCAAAGATAATTTATATCACACTCCAACTTGTCAAATCCCTCCACTGATCGAACGTAACAGATTAGCGCTGACCATTATAACAGGCATTCTGCAAAAATAAGTTCTCGCTTAATCTGTCGGCTGTCCTTTGAGGTCTTGCGATTTTTTAAGTCACTCGAATTGAACAATGACTACCTTAACTGAGGTTTGTCCGTGCTTTTTACTCAGTTTTAAGGCAAATGCCAGGGTACACATCGCAAAGATGGGGCACGGCCTGCAATCTAGCCAAATTAATTGTGTTGTTCTGCGTATTGTGTGTAAATGTGTACTGTACTACTGACACCGGGTGTCAACCCAACTGCAGTTAAGAAGCATATAACAACTAGAAGAGTGGCCAAACACGAACGAACTAAGAAACCAACTAAGTACTCCCATTCTAAGTTAAATCATTCCTGCGTACGAAAAGCACGGCTGGAATGTGAAAGCTTGTATGTTATAAGTGGGAGAGACCTTACGCTAACGACTGGCATCTTGACAGGAGGCCTTGACGTGTTCATACTCAGTATTGATGTTGCTGTCAATAGCAGTTCCTACCGGCAATTTGTGCTTTGTGTAGAAACCCCTGCCTTGATGGACGTCTGCAGACAACCTGGAGAGACTCTGATCGCAGTGGATGAAGGCCTCAGTGGCTGAGGCAGAGTGGACCGCGCTATGTCTATTACTGCACCACCTGTACCTTCAAACTGACATAACACATTGCACATCTAGGCCGATTGACGCGTTAAAACGCCAGTCTTGCAGTAGACTCGAACTGCTGATCTCCGAACAAGCTGGGTTGTTACCAACCAGAGGTGACTTCAGACAGTCCTTGATCTGCATAAGTGCCTCGCAGGTTGCTTAACGAAGGGACTCCCCGCATCACCTAACCTCAAATCGGAACTCCAAACAAGCTATCTGAAGTGATCGGTTAACAATGAACCTCCAAATATATGTAAAAGTCATCTGAAGTACATATACGGAATTCTACCCACATACAGTGGAAATTGCGGATAGAAATTCACTCACACCCCCCCCCCAAATTAAATGATCATTATAAGAAAATT
>Ga0136643_10017902_pt1 | contig 10674 bp, 2 predicted proteins | sample TergutLab28metaG_FD_96883 | JGI IMG/M metagenome (GOLD analysis project Ga0136643, IMG submission 96883) | Labiotermes labralis P1 segment gut microbial communities from Petit-Saut dam, French Guiana - Lab288 P1 (version 3) (version 3) | ecosystem: Host-associated > Arthropoda: Insects >... | reverse complement strand
CACCCACCCACCCACACACACACACACGCACACACAGACACATAGTTCGAAAAAGATTTCCACATGTGGTGCCAAAAACTGACCAAAAGGACAAACAGTGAATCATATGAACACTGGAACATGTAGTATTACCATGTAATGGAACATGTTGTAAATAAATATTTATTAAAAAAAAAACAGACACACACACACAGACACACACACACACACACACACACACATACACATGCCCACAAACTACGTAGTAGGCATCTGCCCAGAAATCTGGTGATTTGCCAGATGAGGCGAAATTTAACTTCGAAATTACAATTCTTAACATGTCGTCGTAAAGAAAAGTCGCTAACTGGTTTGTGTTGTTGAGGGATAGTAATATACGACAAAGTATCCTGATCTCCACGTAGCTTTTAAGTGCTAACTGTATTCTTATCTACTGCAGGCTCTGAAGCCAACAAACCACGCCACCATCCAGTCTCTTGTCCACGCTATTGGAAGACAACCGGAAGTACCCGCCCCATGCTGTGTTCCAGATCATTTGTCCCCAATGACGCTCTTGTATATGGATGATGCTGGTAACGTGGTCCTCAAGAATTACCCGGCAATGAGCGTCGACACGTGTGGCTGTCGGTAGACGATTCATAGAATTCTGTGTGTTCTAGAATGACGTATAATAATAGTAATAACCTGTTTTTCCACATAGCCTCAATATTTGGTGTACGTTTGTACATTAGGCAACGGAGATGTAATGATGACTGGCACTTCAGCAACGAGTGCTCAGAGTTGCTCTGCTGACTGCACGGTTTTTGATGATGAACGTTGTGACTTGTGAGCGCCACTTCGCACGACATCTTAATGAGGAAGATTTTGGGTTCTTTAACGACGGTTCCTCAACTGTTTTGCTTTCATGAAGTCTGAAATATATACTTAACACTTCTGATAAACTAGGATATGGCAGCTGTCTCGATATTTTAAAGTAATAACAAGGTATTTGCCTAGCAAGCTGTAGGAAGGTAACTTAAAGTTCTCAGAGGCTGCCCGTCCGAGATGTCAACCTTACATCTGTTGGAAAATTCCAAACCAGCCGAAGAAACAATTACATCCTACGGGAGAGAAGTTCGGTGACCAGCGAGTGTGCTGAGATTGCAATCAGAAGGGGCAACGATGTTTCGACACACGAAAACAAGTTAATTTTTTTTTGTCTTTCGAGGCAAGAAGTCTCTATTTAGACATATTTAATGTTTATGAATTCTTGTGTTGAAACAGACTTGGAGCAGGTAGGTTTGCTTTAAGTTCCAATCCCAGCATGTATTTCTGTACTGTGGAGGGAGCCTCACAGATACATTGTACACTAATATATTTAGCTGTAATTTTTATTATTATATTAATATTATATTAATATGGCCATTACGGCTCGATCCCACAAAATTAAGTTGCACTGAGACCCGAAATTCGATAATAATATCATGCATAATGGCTAATTCAGTACTTACGTCTTGCAAAATACCCCACTATTATACCATAAAACGTTTCTTGTGACTGTGTATTCAGTCAGATATGTTCATGAAGGTCGAAGCCATTTATCGTACATTCTCACAAATCCTTGACTTATTACATAAGATTTATAGCAATGAAACCGTCATTGAAACAAAGAAAAGGTCGTTGAGAATTCTTGATTGAGGCCATTCCCAATGTGTATATTTCATAGTTCTGTTATTATTTTCTACACACAAGGAAGGTTTCTGTAACTATGTCAGAAGATACTAAAACACCCTGTAGAGTAGCCAGAGTATTAACAGTCAAGATTACTGCGGCTTACTCAAAACCTTGTTGTAACCCGAAGAATATATTTCTACCAAACTAGCAAAAACGCATTTAGATTATGATATGACCGTAGAATTCGCGCTCTAGTTTTAAATATAAGATTAATAGGGTTAAAAAATATCGTGAACCATACATATATGTCTAACAAGTGCATAGATGAATGTGATATCGGATTTACGTAACGAAAATCATATATCGCTAATATTCTTCAATTTAGAAGGAAATGTGTTTGGTAATGTACTGCACGTTTAGTGTTTATTATAAATATTTGTTTTCAGAATTGAAGTGGAAGTCAGAATTTCATGATAGTCACAGCTGGAACAAGAGATATTGTTGTGGTCGAATTCCTTTGTGGCATTCCTCTTTTATTTCATGTTGTGTGGGCGTTTTGAGGCAGACTATCAACAGTTCGCCTAAAAAGGAAAGAATTATTTCTAGTGTTTCCTGAATATGGTAGAAGAATGGAATAGGACCAAAAGAGAACAATGATCAGGCTAAGTACTGGACGAAAGGAGAGGGAGATAAGTCTGACGAATGAGTGTCTAAATAAAAGCAGACTTAACCCAACATCAATTTACAGTCTTTAGCTATCATACAGGAGGATATTTTATTTCTTATTAGTTATCAGATGTGCCAAACTATACAGTTTTAAGTTTTGTTAAGACAGTTCAAACTTGCTCAGTAATATTTACAGTGTACCAGGCTACTAGGATTAAAATTTCGCTCTGTATACAAGAATGTCTGCCTACAAAAGCATGAAAGCCCAGTAATATAATGCCGAATTATTTATAGTATTTTTAAAATCCCAAGAAACGCAAATTTACAAGGCGCTGCCTTATCCCCAGCTTATCATACTTAACGTCATTCAAGATCAGTGATTAAAGAGTCATGAAATTTATATCCCTATGCTCTCAATCCGGTGGCAGGTCTCGGCTGTTCAAAATTAGCGTGCCTTCTTTTGGACGTCAAAATTTGCCGACCGGTTAAGACAAACACAAATCATATTCCAACACAGAGTTCAGAGTATGTATAAGCGGCGATATTATTTTACGTCGGATAAACTAAATTTTACCTAGAATGAAAATTAATTGCTTATGTGATTGACAACACATGCATATTTATAAATATGTTCAATCACATATTATTTTCCAGCAACATCTTTCGGTCACTCCAGTGGCCATCATCAGTGTGTGTGTCTTATAGCAATAATATAGTCAATATACAGATAATTGCACAAAAGGGAATGATAAAACCTCTGGATGTTACATTTGATAATAACACGTGACTGGACATTATTATAAATGTGCATTTGTTGGTTTATCATAAAAGGATAAAGTATTCTTTAATGCACGGACATGGAGCACAAAAAGTACTGAGCAATCAAAAACCAACTAGATGCCACTTGTTATTTTATTGTACTTCTTACAGGCTCAATATGTTTCGGGCATTACCATGCCCATCATCAGGAGCTCGCGACTGTGATGTTGATTACCACATTGGTCGTTTCGTTCTTGGTTTGCTGTAGGTTGGAGGTTAGGTGCGGAGTAGAGTCCAGGCTACAGCCCGGACACTACTCCAGCCTAACCGCACCTAACCTCCAACCTACAGCAAACCAAGAACGAAACGACCAATGTGGTAATCAACATCACAGTCGTGAGCTCCTGATGATGGGCATGGTAATGCCCGAAACGTGTTGAGCCTATATGAAGTTCAATAAAATAAAAAGTGGCATCTATTTGGTTTTTTATTCTTCAGTTATAACAATGATTCACGATCCAACAAACATCAGATTACTTTACCTGATAATACAACTCGCAGGAATTTGTGACTACGAATCAAGTCTGACTCCCAGCGTCCTAGGCAACAAAAGCTTCACTTCGTCTCCTATTTAATTGCTTGTGTTTATCACAGAGAAAGTTTAAAATAAAAGGGCATGTTATTCATGATTACCGTTTCTGGCAATGACGTTGTATAATTTTTTAATCTACAATATTTCACAAAGGATATTTCCTTCGTTAGATGAAAGGGTGAAGCAAAGGACCGCTACTCCGTTGGGTACCATGGCAGAATTAATTTTGAATCTCGTAGTATTCACCGCGCAGTTATCCAAGAGTGTGGGATCCTTTGGGGGGGGGGGGGGGGGAAAGATTTTAGGGAAACCATCACTTTGCTATACAATATGATCTGAAAAAAAAAACTGACAGTTCTACAGTTCAGAGTGACAATAAAGCGGTTTACGGTACATCGTCATAAATATTCAGGTAAAAACACGTGGTTATAAACCGAAGATTTGGAATGTGTGCTGAACGTGATAAAATAAAATAAAATAAAATAAAATGAAAAGACTTCAGTGAAATGGAAACAAATTTCCATATCATTTGTCCACCAACAAACGTGTCACTTTAACTGAACGTCCTCTTCTATTTATTTAGTATAATTTCGTGACCCAGTGTGGATACTACGGTCTCCTACAAGCGCGAATGTTCTCACAACTGCGTCACATTCAGCACCTCCTCCCCCATACACACAGTGTGGCTGTATCTACAATCAGACGTGTGTGCGCATTTACTCAGTAACAACTGTGATCAATCAACGGCCATTGGTTACTGATGAAAGAGATATCACATGTCAACAGAAGTAGCCCTTAATTATCATTTAAACATGATTGATAAACGACCTAGAAACAACCATAAGTTCTGTGAAGAAGAAGTGGACCTCAGAATGTCTAACAAAAATTACTTGTTTCTTGTACTCGGACGTTTTCCGATGTCCACAGAATGAATATGTCTACCATTTACGTGCCGTGGATTACGGTATAAGAAGGTAAAATGCAGGTCTGTATGCCATAAGAAATGAACAAATAAATATAGATGTGTGAAACAATAAACGAAATTATTAAACTATTCGCATACCCAAGACGTCAAATCGGCGATTGACTGCAGGTTTGTGTTATCCTGTTTGATAGGAAGAGGCTGAAATGCAACGTAAAATAAGCTTGTGGACGGAACAAGGAAATATAGACTTCCCTTGATAAAGTAAATACAACTGTACAGGTATGTAGAAGGCTATCCTATGCTGTACCTATAAAACGTGTGGGACATGGGAAATAGTAAAACAATTTATCATCATCATCATCAAAGTCTTTAACGTTACTCCGTGAATGACGCATTTTCCTACCTGTTCACTGAAAGCAGAAATTCTGAGTACCATAATAACTGAGTAAGGAAATATGTAGTAAATATGCACATTCCCGGACACCGCTGGGAGTTTTGGGGGGACGGAGAACAGCTGGGGTAAAAACTTATGTTTAGCCCGTTTATAAGGAACTTTTAAGAATTTTGTTTCAAGAATGTTAAAAGTTTTTAAAGAAAATAATTTTTGGTGTTTGTAACTGGTATATCTACTCCTTTTGTTTATTGTTATTCAAAAACATAGGCGAGAGGGCTTGACCTATGTAAACGTTCATATCCGAATCCCTCCCAAATAAAAATTTTGTAAGTGGAATCTTGTGGGCACAGAAATGTTGGAAACAAGAATTAATCAGTAAGTAATGTATAACTACCAAATGACACATTTCTTTTTGGGAGAGATGAGGGTCGAATTGCCGAAGGAAAGTGAATAATCAGTTAGGTTTATTACCATTCTGAGGTTGATTACAAAATACTTGTTTGGATAAGATGGACAAGTGATAAATATACGACAAATGTTGTGGCACGCAGCCATACTCGTCACTGGCTGTATTTTTACTAGTAAAAATAGAATTTAACTTCGTGGCTCAGTGTAAGATGAATATCTGTACATGATTGGCATATGCATTTATGCTGACTAAGGTACATAAAAGGCTTAACTGTGAAAAGTGATGGGGACAAGTGGAAGAAATGTAATGCTAAAACTACTACCACAAGACGTGGCTCACACTGCTGACTTTCTTAAAAATGCTTTATTTTGGTGGTAAACTCTGGCGTGTTCTGCAAAGGAAAAATGAGACATATTAAAACGTATAAGCGCAGAGAAGAAAACCAGCTAGATGCTACTGAATGATTTATTGCACTTGTATTCTGGTCAACATGTTTCGGGCACTTTTATGCCCATCATCAGGAGCTCGAGACTACACTTATGTTATTACCGCATATGGTGTGTAATGCCTTGGTTGTTGGTGGTTGGCGGTCAGGTGCAGGGCAGCAGGCTATGCGTTCGAGCAGCTTCCTTCATCCCGGATGCATAGCCTGCTGTCCTGCACCTGACCGCCGACCACCAGCAACCAAGGCATTACACACCATATGCGGTAATAGCACAAGTATAGTCTCGAGCTCCTGATGATGGGCATATAAGTGCCCGAAACATGCTGAGCAGAATACAAGTGCAATAAATCATTCAATAGCATCTAGTTGGTTTTCTTCTCTACGCATATACAACGATGCACGGACAAACATACATGAAATATTAAAAGGTATTCATTGCGACTTCTACCGTTATAGTCTTCTGCAAATTTTCAGGTGTATAAAATTCGTACTGGGGAAAAATTGGCAGTTATATTACATTTTCTAGCTAAAATTGGTCTCCATAGCATAGAGTCACAAAACTTTGGACTCTTTGTATTTCTTTAGCGTTCCTTACGATCTCTTTCCTCTTATTTAACATTTATTTTCTTCATTCATCTTACAGAAAGTCTTAAAATAGTCCAAAAATTATACCTTCTAGATCATTGCTCTTCCCCACTAATAAAGCCCTAATATCTCTAACTCGAAGCAACAAAATATTGTCACTTTGCTCCCGTCTGCGTCACAGGACCGTGGATTTGTTTTGTAATGGCAAGAATTGCTTCAAGAGTAAATTGAGGAATATTTTCATGATAATTAACTGGATAATGTTGCAGTTTATATTATCCAGCTCTGTACTACATATATGGTCTGTTTTCGCAGATAATTTCTAAGAAATCAGGCTATGAATTCAAGCACAAGGAGACCTGCGTTATATTGTCATCAAGAACATCAGGTTCAGTTTATCACGAAATACAGATTTAGAGAACTCGCGCAGTTCATTAACTGACACACAGTTAATGCAATGTTACCACTTGTGTAATTAGAGTTACTATAATATTATTTGCTTAGTTAGCTCATACGTGTGAATTTAAATATACAGTTAAAGGAAATATATGTTGTGTTTGTGTATTTATTGATATGTGTACATTTTCCATTAGTGTATATAGGATAATCTTCTGTATCGGAGCCAGTGGATGACAGCTATGTAACAATCCATAAAAATATAAATGGAAGTATTCCTGTAGGAATTTACAACGTATTGTATAATTAAGTGATATTATAAAGAATTAGTCTGTAGAAATAAATAGGATATAAATGTGAGCAGTGAGTGGTTTCTGTAACAGTCGTCACGTGATAAATGTATGGAATAATATCGTGTGTGTTCTTAAGTGTTCTTAAATAAATTTACAATTATTGATTGGCATGTTTGACGTTTTATACGACCGTCGTTTGTTCTGAATAATAGACTACATTTGTAACTTTGTTCTAAGACAACTTTCAGAAGTATTCAAATAAATATATGCGTTAAAATCACGAATTTAGTGAAGAGAAGAGAAAATCTAAATCTCAGTAACCTGTAATTTTTCCGAATAGAGGTTTTAATCTAGCCTAACTGAGGTATCTAGTGTTGATGAACGTTTTTCAGAATATCATATTGTAATACGAAAGTGAGTTAGAAACTTGAAACGAAACCGCCACTAAAATGTAAAGTATTATATTAAATAAACATGAAACTTTTAAAAATTCGTTGTCTATTATTTGCCCAAGGTCTCACCGTCCTTCTCTCAGCATTCCATACAGACAACCAAAGTAATCTATAAAGAATCTTAGCTTAACGATTAGAAACTTACAGAAACTTTCTCAGAATCCAAATTATATATGTGGAGTCGGTTAAAAGGGTTTCATGAGACTAACCTCATTTGTTTCAGAGTTTTAGAGGCCAGTTGAAATGTGATGGCACAAGCGCACAAACCAGAATTCGTTTTTCGGCGAAACGAACGAGTCCATTTAAATCAGCGAGGGCGTCAGTTCAGTCGACTACTGGCAGCCGAGGTGTGCGCATCAGCTTTGTTTTTGGTAGTAATGCTGGATAGACCATGTTCTGAGGTAGTGAAAAGGGTACTGGCTACCCAATCCATTCGCCAGTTTCCCCTTCGCTTCCCCTCCCGTGCGTCACCGTGCGCCATCACATTTCAACCGGAGTCTACCTATTTAATATAAGGAATGTATTTTTTTTCACTATTATTTACTGTAACCTCCACACAGCAGAATCATTTTTCAGAAAAGTGTTCAGGTCCTCTGCGGGTCAGGTTACACGTATTTCCCTCATTTAACGGAGTCTGGAGACTGGTCTCTGTCATCTGCTAGATCCATCAATTTCATGCCCATCAAGCTTACTTCTTCATATCTGTTTAATCTTGTCCTCCCATTTACTTCCAGGGAAGTCATATTTCTGTTTATTTTAATCTTTATCCTTTGTAGGGCGAATGGGAAGTTAAAAAATTCTGAAACATAAGGTAGAGTATATTCTCAGAAATACTGTTTGCTCTGACCCGTACAAGATCGCATGAATCATAGAGGATTGTGTTTTAATACCAACCGTTCTTTTTAGTCTGAGCAGTGAAACGAGAGAATTCAAGGAGAAATACTGTTCGAACTTTACAAAGCATATGAGAGGGAATAATCCGGTAACTGAAGTGAACGTGACCGGCTCGAAGAAAGTGATTTGCTGTCTGCGTGGAGATTCTCCTTTTCTGCAGCACACCCCTTACGACTCTGGGTCTACTCAAGCTCCCATTTAATGACGATAAAGTCTTTATCTTCAGGATTGAGTCATTTTGTTCTTTCAAAACGCTGGTAAAACATTCGTAGTTTCATAATGCAAAAGAGGACAATACTACTTGTAACGGGGCAGTCTCGTCTGGTGAAGGCTTCTTAAGTTTTGTATTTGGGAAGTATCCATCTTGAGCTGGAAACCTGTCAGGTTAACTGGACAAATTACGTGACATCCCTCATCAGTCCATACACGAAAATAATTGGTTAATTCCTCTATTAATCTACGATCACGTACTATCAAAAAAGGTATCATTTCGTAGCTCATAAATAATAATTCAATCGACGTTGTTTAGCCTGATGTATTGTAAGCATCGTAAAATGTGCAATGAAACAATATGAATGAGGACTTTTTTTTAAACATAAATTATTCGTGTTTAAAGGAAATAAGTGCCCATGATAAGATCGTTCGATAGTGCGGGTGGAAATATATGTTTATGTCCTTTAATGAAAGTACAACACAGATTGATATTTGATGTTTGTTGGACCGTGCATCATTGTGATAACTGAAGAAAAAGAACCAACTAGATGCCACTTATTATTTTATTGTACTTCTTATAGGCTCAACATGTTTCGGGCACTATTATGCACATCATCAGGACATCGCGACTATAATGTTGATTACCACATTGGTCGTTTCATTCTTGGTTTGTTGTAGGTTGGAGGTTAGTTGCGGTTATGCTGGAGTAGTGTCCGGGCTGCAGCCTGCAGCCCGGACACTACTCTAGTTAGTTTTTATTCTTCAGTTACAGATTGACATATCTGCACGAGCAACAATCAGCTTGGTTCTATGCGTGCAGTTAAATGTTTTGCTTCTGGAATCTAATGTCTTTATTTGCAAGCATAAAGTATAACTTCATTCCGGAATTTTAACGTATCGTAAAGCGGTATGGTGCAGACTGCAATGTAGAAAGAAAATAGCCACACGTCGTGGCCTGCGAACGGAAGGAGTATATTTCGTAGGTGTTGCAAATGATACAGACCCGATTATTCAGAAGATATGGTGAAAAACGGAAACCAGATTAACTATGCAGACAAAGATTTTTCCATTTCCTGGGAAAAAAAACTGTCTACTAGTTTCGTATTAGCAATGCTAATTTCAGGATGTCACAAAAGTATAAAATCATAACACTGCAATATGGCGAAAAAATTAAATAAACAGTAAGACAAATAAATTAAATTGCTAAAAGAAAGAAAGGATGCAAGAAAGCAGAACACAACACAAAGAGGACTGCGGATTATTTCGTGTAAAAGTTTTGTATTACTATAAAAGAAGAGTCGTTGTCTTAAACCAGATTGCTAATTAATTCATTAATTGGGACTGACATAACCCCAAATATATGCACTGTCACCGTGTTTGTAATTTTTAAATTATCACAGAATTTTGCAACGAACCTTACAGTGCGTCGCCACACAAGATTCCTTGTGTCTGTGTGGAGTGTTTCATCAGCTGTCGCCATCAAACACAGAGGCAAAAGGACCTACGTAATGGGAAAAGACAATATATTTGTTACTCATATTCTAAAAAAATATCTCGAAGTATATTACATTACATTTTCCCAACACCTATCAACACCCACAGCAGGTGAAGGAGATTTTCTAAAAATTTCAGGCTTTCTAAAAACCGTCACGTTGGTGTTATTGACAAAAAAGTTACGGGAGAGGGGAGAGATATTCTGTTTACTGACACAAATAAGCATGTCAGAATTCTCAAAGACAAGGTGCATTTTGAAATTATATCGGGGCTTGAAACTAAATGTTGCACATCAGCTGCTGGCTTATGCCGACGATGTTAATATACTGGCAGGAAGCATAAATACTCTAAAGGAAAATGCAAAAGCTATAGTAGTTGCTACTGGGGAGATTGGACTGGAAGTAAGTGCTGATAAAACTAAGTACATGGTCATGTCTCGAGATCAGAATGCAGGACGAATTCAGAGTGTGAGGATTGATAATAGTACCTTCGAGAGGGTGGAAGAGT
>Ga0136643_10017901_pt1 | contig 10674 bp, 9 predicted proteins | sample TergutLab28metaG_FD_96883 | JGI IMG/M metagenome (GOLD analysis project Ga0136643, IMG submission 96883) | Labiotermes labralis P1 segment gut microbial communities from Petit-Saut dam, French Guiana - Lab288 P1 (version 3) (version 3) | ecosystem: Host-associated > Arthropoda: Insects >... | reverse complement strand
TTTTGAAAACCTTTAAAAGGCAAAAACATTTTTCGAAACAACCCCGAAACTTAATCTACAAAAAAAATTCCGTCCATTTTCCCCTTTTTTTTTAAAAAAAAAAACCCCCCCCCCCCCCCCCAATACATCGTGCGCAATATTATAAATTTTATGCTAAAAAAGGTGGTACGTATAGTTACCACTGCACTCCAATCCTTTGAACCATGAAATTCAGCCAATTAACAAGTAGGAATCCAGTTCCCACATTCCAGTAAAATCACTGTATCCAATCACAAGTATCATCTGGTTAATGCTGTTACAGAACAGATCAATTTCTTGTAGGTCGTATGCAACACACAGACACACTTGTGGGCGGAATACAGGCTTTTTTAATTTTACGGGTAGAAGCGAGCAGTAGATTAACTATTTTGCCTTAAATAGTTAAACATTTAAAATGTGTCACTACGATCGGAACGTGTTTGTAACAATAAATATCTTGACTTGTGTGTCCTCAGTTCTTGCCTGTCGCCAACTCCCACAATGATAAATCTCACAATCTGACATCGCAGTATTTGTTACACTGCAAGAACTCGACTCTCTTTCCTTCCCCCTCTGTAGACCTCTCCTGTTGGCTCCCTACAATCCTGTACCCAATAATTTCTTTTTCCAGTGTTTCAGTTTTTGTCAGAACTTTCCATTGCACGTGTCGCTCTCACTGCAGCCGAAAAAGAAAGTTCATAAAGGAGCAGGCCTATACAAAAGTATTTTCTGTCCCGGCTTACTGCAGTAAAGAAATATATCCCCACACTGAACCTATTTATGCTATCAGAACTTCGCTCTTCCTCTTCCTTACCTTGTAACAACACCGAAGATGATTTCCCGGTGGACAATTTTTGGCTCATTTTTAAAGTACCCTGCACACGACACCTCACACCTTTTGTGTTTCAGCTATTGGTAACCGCTCTTAAAGTAACAAAAACTTTATAATAGATATACACAGAAAATATATAGCACAGAGTACTTGTGTTTGGGGACCGCTTATAAAGACAGCACGAATCCTTGGCATAGCACGCAGTACGCATTACGGGAGTTTATGCTTACTGGTAATTTCGGCTATCACACCGCAGTACCATGCGTACTCAAGAAATGCGCAGTCCCGTCCCTCCGTCCTCATTTTTTGCCCCCCCCCTTCACCCGTGCCCCCCCCCCCCCTCAAACGTTTCAATTGAGATGAGTTCAGGTCTCGTCGGCGACATATACCTTACGTCTCGGAATATTCTTTCTGAATCAAGTGTTTCGGCAGATGTAGCCAGATTAGGCCTCATAGCCTTCCGGTGAACTGCGTTTGTAGTTGCAATCACATCGCGTAAGGCGAAAGTAAACAGTTATCGTGCGTTATCAAGGTTCATTGCCCTCGGATTACTAGTCTGATTATGATTCGCATCTTAGCAGTGTTGTCCTTTACTAATGAACTCTCATAGTCGTTTGAAAACAGAGTTTACTAAACTCTGCTCACACGGATTAGTTGTCGTGTATGCAGCATTAATTTATGGACTCTTTACGATCGCATTTTTTCATTTACTTGGGTTCTGCAGAGCTGAAATTGACAGTGGCTGACGCAAGCCCAATAATAACGAAAGAAGGGCGCATCGTGCTTCTGCCTGATTGGTGAATACCCATGTTTCGGAGTAGTACCCTGCCGTCATCTTCTGGGTTCAAGACGCTACACACCCATGTCATTACAAGACGACTAAACTCAGAATGCCGCGTGAATCTTGAAGGCCTTAAAACCTCAAAATCTCTTATGATATACATAACTTCTAATTTAGTCCATTCTCCTGATACTGCAATGAAGATTAATTAAGTGCTGCTGAGAAAGTGCGAACATAAAGTTTTAACGCGTATGGTGGACTTGAGAAATGCGTATGAAATTTTGGTTGCGAAATACAAAGGGAAGAGACCATGTGGTCACACGCAGGGGGGAAATATGAAGATAAGTCTTAAGGAAATAGCATGTGAGTACACAGAATTGCCATGTTAGGTGGACCGAATCCCTACGGCATGGCGGGTCCTGACGTTGCGGATGGAGGAGACGGCCTCCGGATATGGACGATCGCTACGAATACATTGATAAGCAGCCAAGGATAGCTGAAAAGGAGTGATCTTCCAGCTTGGGGGTTCAGCAACAGGCCAACAACTCCTCTCCGTAAAAACTAAATATGTTAAGAAACATTTCGCGAAGCTTCCTTTGGAACAATGTAAGAAATGGAAATATATGTGAGGTCTGAAACGTGGAAAGTTTGGGGACTGGATAAGCCACGGTAGCTGGAAACAGCGGCCAGAGAATCAGTGATGTTTAGGTAACATTTAGTGGGAATACAGGACGTCGGGCGAGACAAGGGAAGAGTAGACGAGGAGGTTTTTTTTCTTCAATGAAAAGGTAAATAAAAATCAACATTCATGATAGTATTATTGGTACATAAGAATATCACATTAGTATTTCATAAGGTAGAGTCTTTTGCCATACTCTATCGGATAGGGAGCCAAAAGGTCGCTCAATGATAATATTGCGCTGCGTAGGCATGATCCAACTGGGTAAAAATGTCACTACTCAAAGAAGGGTTTGTTTTTTTGTTTGTTTGTTTATGAACATCAGGTGTTCGATCACTTTCCTAAGTACCAGTGCACAGTACGAAAATTGTGTTAGGTTTTAATTATAAACTGGGGGGAGAAGAAGTTTTAAAATCTACTAATGAGAATCAGAGTTGTCGCAATAATAAGCAAGATAATGGCGTTAGAGAAGTAAACCTCTTCAAGTAAACAACCGAACTGTAAAAAGCACAACATCAAAACATTCATAAGCAAAACTGGACCTCTCCAGACGGAAAAACTCACTAGAAAAATAATCACATCTTGATAGACAGGAGATGGCATTCAAGTACACTCGATGTCCATCGTACCGAAGAGCCCACTCCGACGGTGATCACTGTGTGGTGCCTGTAAAAGGCAGGGTGTAACTTTCGACAAGTAAGGCAGCACAAAGTCTGATATAGAGAGATTTAATCTCAAGAAGCTAAACGAAATGGACATTAAGGAGCACTGCCAGCTTAAAATCTGAAAGAAGGTTGCAGTTTCGGAGGACTTAGACGGCAGCATGGACATAAACAGGGTTTGGGAAAACATTACAGGGAATGTCAAAAGTATCAGCTACAGGGAGTAGAAGACACTACGGACGAAAACAGAACAAGCCATAATTTAAGAAAATTAAAAAATTCGTAGATCAAAGAAGGCAGACTGGGTTGCAATGGTAACAGGATCCTCGCCAGACTAAAGCAGATAGTGCGAAAAGTATAAGACGCGAAAGTATTTGGCCTATATATTTCAGGAGAAAGGCTGGAATGTTTCCAGTGCGAAATCACTAAGCTTGAAACAAACTGCAAGAAGAAGAATATTTGAGAGGAGTTTAGAGATGTAAATAAATTGAAGATTTGTTACTAACCTGGAACTTGCCTGGTAAATGATGAGAAGGGCTATCTCCTCGCAGTTTCACACACCATTTTGAAGAGGCGAAGGTGTCATTGGCCGGTTATTGAATCTAAGGGGGTCAATTATGTTAGGTAGACTTAAACACAAACACGCGAGTCACTAATTTTCGAGCCTAGTGATTACAAGGGTGGGATGGCTTTCAAAATTTGCAAAGACACAAATCAACAGGACCTGGCCGAATTCTAGCAGATCTAATTCAATAAGAAGTTCCAAAATAACTTCCTGAGGGCCACCAAGTTATTAATTACACCTGGAATAAGTAAGAATTGCCTCAAAAGTTGAATGAGTCAATTATTAATATAAAGGAGTGTAGCCACAACCGAGGCATATCACATTTATACACTGCATACCTAATGTCATTCAACATTTTTTTTGCCAAGATTAAGTCAATATGAGACAAAACTGTTGGGGATAATCGGTGCAGATTTGGACGCAACAGACCACTTTTCTTTTCATTTTGCGCAACAGCCCCCAGCGGGCCAGGACCTCATCATTCACGAGGTTTCTAGATCACATTCAACGATGCACCACACCCAGTAGGACTCCTCAGAACGAGTGATTAGCTCGTCGCAGAGACTTCTACCTGACAACACATACACGACACTCACGATAGATATCCATGCCCCCGATGGAATTCGAACCAACAATCTCAGCAGACGAGTGGCCTTAGCCAGCGTGGCCACTGGGACCGGCTAACACATCAATTAATGGTAATAAATCCTGCGTTCGTCACATATTGATAAAACACTGGAATAAAATGTGGCAATATATCATCTTTTATAGACTGCCAGAAAGCTTTCGCTTCGATTATGTAGTACCTTTTGTATGGCACAATATTTTCATTGCGTTTGATACAGACAAGAAACTAGTTACAAAAACAAAACTGTATTTAAATAAAACCTACATTGAAGTCCGAAAATACCCAGAACAAGGAAATCCTTTACAACATGCCTTACCACTGACCGTAAGAATATTCCGTTAGAAGGGTCCAAGTAAACCACATGGAAATGAAAACGAATGACATATCAACTTCTGTTGTACCATGATGGTGTTAATTTACTGGGCATTTACATACATAAATAAATCAGTCCCATTCAGGCCCGAGGTGGCCAGAGGGTTCCAGGAAGTTAAGGTTCCCAGATTACGTGACAATGGCCCAGAATGGTGGTAAGGTTGTCAGCCTTAGACACCGGCCGTTTTTACACCCATGAAATGCTCCTGGTACTCATTTCTGTTAGAGGCTGAGTTGACTCCAGGGCCATAGTGCGATCAGAAGGATTATGTCAATGAAAAATTCCAATGACACAATCTGGAATCGAACCAGCGACCTTCCGATTTGTAGCGCAGCGATTTACATACATACCGTAAAGAAAAAAAGTTCTGCTAGTCGTTCGTTAGAAGGTTGGTCTGGAAGTGAATGCTGACAGAACCAAACAGATGTTCATGTCTAGTGAATGCTAACAGAACCAAACAGATGTTCATGTCTAGTGAATGCTGACAGAACCAAACAGATGTTCATGTCTAGTGAATGCTAACAGAACCAAACAGATGTTCATGTCTAGTGAATGCTAACAGAACCAAACAGATGTTCATGTCTAGTGCATGCTAGTAGAATAAGACAGATGTTCATGTCTAGTGAATGCTAACAGAACCAAACAGATTTTCATCTCTAGTGAATGCTAATAGAACCAAATAGATGTTTACGTCTAGTGAATGCTAATAGAACCAAATAGATGTTTACGTCTAGTGAATGTTAATAGAACCAAATAGATGTTCATGTCTAGTGAATGCTAATACAACCAAATAGATGTTCATGCCTACTGAATGTTAATAGAACCAAACAGACGTTCATGTATAGTGAATGTTAATAGAACCAAACAGATGTTCATGTCTAGTGAATGTTAATAGAACCAAACAGATTTCATGTCTAGTGTACGTTAATAGAACCAAATAGATGTTCATGTCTAGTGAATGTTAACAGAACCACACAGATGTTCATGTCTAGTGAATGCTAATAGAACCAAACAGATGTTCATGTCTAGTGCATGCTAATAGAATCAAACAGATGTTCAAGTCTAGTGAATGCTAATAGAACTAAAGAGATGTTCATGTCTAGTGGAGGTTAATAGGACCAAATAGATGTTCATGTCTAGTGGGTGTTAATAGAACCAAACAGATGTTTATGTCTAGTGAATGCTAATAGAACCAAATAGATGTTCATGCCTAGTGAATGCTAATAGAACCAAATAGATATTTACGTCTAGTGAAAATAAGGCAGGACAAAATAACTAAGTTCCGCTAACAAGTCCTTCGAAAATATGACAAAGTTCAAATACTTGGAAACAACCCTAACAAATCAAAATTACGTTAAAAAAATTAAGAGCAGTCTAAACTCAGAGAATGGCTGCTGCCACTCGATGCAGAATTTTTTGTCTTCCAGTTTGCTGTCCAAAATTAAATACTGAAATATACAGAACTACTGTTTTGTCTACTGTTTTATGGGAATAGAGTTTGGTCTGTCGCGTTAATCAGGTACTGTATGGCAAAGGTAATCGATAATAGGAGACTAACGAAGACATCTGGGCATAACTGGGAGAAAGTATCAGGAGGCTCGAGGACATGGTATACTTCCGAGCTTCGCGGTATGTACTCCCCACAAGATATACTTAGGGCGATAAAATCAAGGAAGATTAGATGGACGGTGCATGTAGCAATATGTGAAAAGAAAGGTGAATGAATGCAGGGTTTTGTTTGGGGAAACGTGAAGTAAAGAGACCGCTTCGAAGATAAAGGTGTAGATGGGAGTACAACATTACAGTGAATGGATATTTGTGGACTGTATTCCTCTGGCTCGAGATGAAGAAGAATGACGAGCTCTTGCGTAAACTGTACTGAACACTGCAATGGACCTTCGTGTCCCATAAATGGCGGGGAATTTCTAAACTTCCTGAGGAACTAGTAGCTTCTGAAGAAGCACTCTGTTGTATGGATTTGGTTAGTTATTTGGTTATCAGACAGTTACTTAGCCAGCCAGACAGTACGATGTACGCGCAGACTGGACTTTAAAGACCGAACTGTACTTCCGAGAACATGAAAACAAATTGTCGATTTCCGTATATCATTGAGTATAACGTGACGAATTGTGCGACTGTCAGCTTCTCGAGCAATATGTGATACGAAATTGGTGTTCAGGTAATTATGCTCAAGGAATAAATCGGCGCTATGTATTCTGGGTTAGTGAAAATCTTATTAAATAAACTACAAACACGAATCAAATAATCAGACATGCTCTTTAATTATAAAGTTCCATGAATGCTTTAGACTGCATATAAAAGAAACAGGTTTAGTCCTACGCTTCAATGTTTCCATCATGAAAAGGATGTCTTTGATGGCAGTCGAGTTCAAAAAGCAAACATTCTTTTAGCAACTGGCACAGGAGTACTGTAATACTTCAGTACTTCAATAATTCGCGCCTGTTTATGTTCCGTCTGCCGTTTGAATCATTTCATTTGCTAACATTTTGACAGTTGAATATTTCGACCTTTGAAGTTTTTAATTAAATTATGTACACACACTGACAAAGTACATCACAAGTGCAATAATTTAGAGCGCTGAGAACTGCGTAACTTTAACATTTGCATCTGAAGAGCCGCGGAATTTTAGCAACAAAGTTACCCGACTGACTGTACGGAACAGGGTACTTTCTGGGTAAGGTAAATGTAAAGTAAAGTTCACCCTAGAACAAACCATGAAAGCCCAGAGCGGGAGTGGCGGTAGATGGTGTGGTTGGTCAACACCACGCCTCAGGTATCTTACTGTGAGAAAGAAACCCGGTACTCGTTGTACAGTACACTGGATGGGCCCCAGGGCCGGTCTGAGCGGTGAGGGAATCTGGGCTCCACCAGGATTCGATCCCCGGAACGTCCAGCCCTTAGAAAGTCGCTATGCCGACTGCAGTATCCCGTCCCTGGACAATTCCTTGAGATTATAACATCATGTCTGCTAGTCAAACACTCCAAAAAAATTACGGAAATGTAAAATTCATTATCGTGTTCATCAAATATCGCGACTGGTCCTTAATGCTCTGCCTGATGTATCCAGTACACTACTTAACCTGTTCGTTTAATCAATACGGTTTTCCATGTACGCCTTGGTCTTGAATGTCTGTCAAGTCGCCTATAATCAGATTCTTCAATCCGCATTGCCAGTCACTCTGCCAACGCGATTGAGGACGTTTACCGTATTCCAGCAAGAGTTCGAATCCCGAAACGGGTAACGATACGGACCCATGTGTATTCTGTTCTGCGTAGACTGAGGCTTTGCGATTTACCAGTATCCGATACAAGAGACACAAAGAGACGCGTACAGGTTTCGTTATTGCACAGACAAGAAGGCACAATCCATCGAGTGGCAACTTTTTACACACATTCTTACCATAGAATTTACTTCACTTTATCATCAAAATCCATCGAGCCGCAATTTTTAAACACTCTCTTACCCAAGGTCTACTTCATTTCAAACATCAATTATCGCGGAAAATTTGGTAACCGACCTTCACCGTATTCAGGATACTCCGGGTTTAAAAAGTCGGGAAGAAACTGCTTACCCTGACCAAGATCCTTTTGCAGTCTCACCCCTATATGGTACGTCAAGTAGGCTATGGCCAATTCCTTCCTTCCAATTCATTATTCGCAGTCCTATAGTTTCTAAAGTGTCAACCATTGATCTTATAATAAAAGCCAACAAGATGCATTATTTCTCAACTTTAATTTGGTAAAATATTTTGAGAAATAGTGCATCTTGTTGGCTTTTATTATAAGAATATATCACGATGCACGGTCCTCTGAATGTCAGATGTCAACTATTGACAGCTTCACTTCCCGGCCACTTTACCATTGGAGCCCTATCCTTGCTGTAGGAAACACGTTGGGGCTCCAGCGCCACCGTGGACACCATGGCGAAAGAACAATGCCTGTCGTCGCCTGGAATAACACTCCGATTCTCCTGCTGTTCGCGCATAGCCTAGTCATTGTACTGATAAACTTACGGGAAAAATTAAAACACCTTTTGATTCAGATATAAGCCGGAGGTGATCATAGTCCATTACAGTAAATTTTCTGTGTGAACCAGTTACGTCTACACCCTCTCGAAGACTCTATACAGATGCCAGGATGTACGCCGCAACTCGTCGCAACTTACCTTGAGGCGTAATGGTTTATCGCAAAGTGCACAAAATCAAATTAAGACCCAGGGTCGAAATGGGGCGGCGGTGGTGGTGGTGGCGGAGGAGAGGTTTGAGCACTCCAGATAAGGACGCCACATTTTAATTACGTCATCTGAATTCCAAAATAAAGCGACCGTGAAGTTTCGCACGTGAGTTTCCGGTAATTAATACTACGGTGCGGTTTAGCGAGTAGCCACCAGCTGGAAGCACTGATGCTCTTTCCTCTTTGTGGCGTAATGCGGGGCGCGCAATAACCCAGAGCGCGCCACATTTTGGGGGCTTTGGAGGGATATTTTTGGGGAGAGGAAAAGGGAGGATGTGAGTTTAGGGAGAGGTAAAACATGGCGATGGTAATTAAACGATAAATTATACGCATCGCTACGAGGCTTTTTAGGGAATTGGAGGGTTTGTTGGAGGGGTGAGGAAGGATAGTGCATATATGGTAGAGTCACGTGGAAGGGGATGAATCAGGAGTAGAGATGAAGGGTCACCATTAATGCTTTGGGGAAATCCTCAACAGTGTTCAAGACGTACGTAGTGCAGAAATTTCACACTGTGCAGACGATATGTGTTAATTATTTTTTCCTAAAATAATTACTTTTCCTAAATACAGGGGGACCCAAAGAGATGGAACTGCTGAAGCAATTTACGAACTGCCTCCTCGGAGTTTAATTTCCAGGTGAAATCCCTGGGATCGTACGTTACAGAATGAATATCAATTTAATGAAATGCGTTTTTCCCCCGTCAGCAAATTCATTTACTGTACTTCAAGTATTAGTTTGTTGCCACAGCCAGTTGTCTCCTTATTTATGGTTTATTTAACGACACTGATATTATCTCCGACTATACAGCATCAAATATTAGGAAGATTAGTGAGCAGAGAATTGGGAAGTATGGAACAGCAAAGTCGTAGCCTAATTTGAGGGAGGTTACTGACCTGATATTTCCCTTACACATACGCACACATACTTAACTAACATACATGTATTATATACATTATATATATACACATTTATATACACATCACACGAATATAGAGATACATATATACATACGTATATATAAAAAATTTACCTATATAGGCCTACATACAGTATATTCACATATAAATACATACGTATATATATATATATATACAATTATGCACATATACATACACGCACGTATATACAAACATACATACATACGTACATATAATACATACATACATACATACACACATACATATACACATACATATACACATACATACATACATACATATATACACATAAATACATATACATAATACATACATACACACACACATACATACATACATACACACATACATACATATACGCATACATACATAATACACACACACATGCATACATACATATATACATTAAATATATACATGCATGCAAGCATACATACATTCATACATACATACATGCACATACACACATATACATACACATACAAACATACATACATACATACATATATAAATTACATACATACATAGATAGATACAGTACATAGATACACACATATATACACAATACATACACTACATAAGACATATATGCATATATAAATTACATAATACACACAGGACATACATAAATTATATACATACATACAGTACATAGATACATACGCACATACAGTACATAGATACATACATATATACATACATACAAGCATACATAAATTACATACATACATACATACATACAATACAATACAATACATACATACATATGAGGTTTGTTCAAATAGTATCCGGATTGGAATTGTAGCGGTTGTTCACTGGGTGGGATCTGTTTGCAGTCAGTCTTGACATGTTCGTACATGTCTTAGCAACTCATGACACAGGTTGCAAGTGGCTGCGTTTGCTCAGTTGGCTGTAGTAGGTCGCGGAAATAACACGTGCGTTT
>Ga0136643_10017899_pt1 | contig 10674 bp, 8 predicted proteins | sample TergutLab28metaG_FD_96883 | JGI IMG/M metagenome (GOLD analysis project Ga0136643, IMG submission 96883) | Labiotermes labralis P1 segment gut microbial communities from Petit-Saut dam, French Guiana - Lab288 P1 (version 3) (version 3) | ecosystem: Host-associated > Arthropoda: Insects >... | reverse complement strand
TTCCCCCTCCCCTCCCCCCCCCCCCCCCCGTCCTGCACACATTCCGCAGTTCATTAATGCATGCCGACCGGCAGAAGAAACGTAGGTCGATTGGGTGAGGACAGACCAATAACCACGAAGACTGAGCAGGCCTGGAATTGCTTACTTTCCTCTCTTGCTGCTGCTCATAATTGTCAAGAACGTAACACAACAGAACACAGAAACCTTGTGGAACCGAAATGTGGGATTACTGCCAATGCGCTGGCCATTGCAACGACTACGAACAGCTCGTTTACAGCTGTTGTGCTGCATCCATCAGCATCACCACTCTAGGTATTATCTGGCGAGCAGAACACGTGTGATTGTGAAGTGCATGGGGTTCCACAGCGCGTAGCCAACAGTGCACAGTTCTGTTCAGCAGCGTTGACGTCACTGCAGGCAGTATTTGTATTACATAACGAACCAACAAATGCACATCAATGAAACATATTTATCTTATAACAAAATACTATTTACCGACATTTCGGTCGATTCTGTGACCGTTATCTGGGTGTCACAGAAGAATACAAACAGTATAGAAATAAATGTACAAGGTGTACAAGTACGCAACCTCCACTACGGTACACGTCTTTACTTAATGAACAGGGCGTGTATCAGCTATATACAGCTCAGAAGCAACATTAACACACCCAATTTGATATGTTTTGCACGCAAACATAATTTGACATTTGGTGACCACACGGACTGCTACTGCCTCTAACTTCCAGTTAGTATGGTCTGAGCTATTAACCGCGTCCTTAAATAAGGTTTAATGTTCACACTGAGTGGTTAGTGTAATTCTACAGGGTGTATCTAACATATTTCGACAAACATCAAGAGTGGCTATTCACACCAAAACAAGGAAAAATTTCACAGAAACATCTGTCCGGACATCAGAATTTTTGGTTGAACTGAAAGATTACATTCAACAATAAATACCGTAACTGTGTAATACTTTACTCACAACTAATACAATATATGCACAGTACACGTTTCCACTTAATAACTGTTAGCTCTGACTGTCCATGAAACCACACTTCACAACAAATGCACAAAACATCTTCCACTTCACACCGACACGTCTGATCACGGACCGTCGCAAACTTTCAAAAGTCCCGGGGCGCTACCAAATGGTCTGACAGGCAGGTGCACTTGCAGCTGAATACACTACGGTGTTTACGTGTCGCCAGACAGAGATACACAGGGCTGTGGTGGGCGGACGTGGGGGCTGTAACTGCATTGATACGAACGTTTTGCATTGTTTTGCAGTTGGAAACACCCCTACGCTTTGTCCAAGCATTTTGCATACGTCCTCTACACTACACTGTGCATACCGTCCGGATAGTGTAATTCCGTATTTTATTCTGCATACCGTTCGGTTAGTGTAATTCCGTATTCTACTGTGCATATCGTCCAGTTCGTGTAATACTGTATTGTATTGTACTGTTCAATCCGCGTGTTTCGTGCGGTTATACAAAGCACTGACCAACGTCCGTACTTATGCAGTTTTCGTCTCATTTACTGACACGCGTTTCGATGCTAACACCTGCGTGATCCAGAATATTAGCAGCAGGCCTGTGTGTGTGTGATGGTGACACATTATTGTTTGACATGGCACAGTTATTGCAATATGACGTTAGACTGCGTGTAAATAGTAAGTACGTACAGTTGTCCCTCAGCAAGCCACAAAGGCGGATGGACGATACAATAACATCTTAAAAATTAAAAAAAAAAAAACTTTTATTTTTTCCCCTGTGGACGCTGCGGCCCAGCGCGGGCCGTGACCACCTCAGTCTTGAGATTTCTAGATCACACATGGCGACGCACGACAGTCGGAAGGACTACTCTGGACGAGTTATCAGTTCGTCGCAGAGACCTCTACTTGACAACACACAACAAACATCCATTCCCCCCGCGGGATTCGAACCCACAACCTCAGCAGGCGAGCGGTCGCAGACACACACCTTAGACCGCGCGGCCACTGGGACCGGCTTATGTATTTATTGTTGCATTAACAGTTAATTTGGGTCTTGTCGTCTTGGTGTGGAATCACTTTGTATTTCCCATTTTCGCTGCAGTTAAATTAGATTTGACCAGGAGCCTCCTACACTTGTGTTCCTACGGTGCTTACCGTGACAACTAAAGTCTCACTAGCCAGAGAGTGAACTTAAATGTAACGCCCTGTAGTGTTGTTATGTGGTCGCCGGCGTTTCGGCGGACTACCGCTGTCTTCGGCGAACAAGTGGATCGGCATGTTTCCTCAATCCGTAATGGCTGTGGCGACAACTTACATTTTATAATGCGGTCCGCTACTGCGACGCAGGCAAGTATGTAGTTTGCGCTGTTGGTGTTGGCTTTCTTGCAAGCTGGTCGAGATGAACGCATCCTGCGGAAGAACTGCGCATTCTGCTAAAACTGCTGGCTCCTACACAGTATCTTCCTCCATGTCATCAATCGTTTCTTCACATCATTATTTTAGTGTCGTCTGTCGCTTCCTGCGGCTACTCCAATTAACGAGCTGACAGGAGTGACGCCCACAGTTGCTAGATAAAATAATGGTCAATATCGTGCATATCTAAACCATGTGGCACGCCGTACGTCCCTGGCAATGGAACCGGCTGTGTAACTGTAAGATGGATTCGTCATCAGGAAAGGACAAGGGTGTGGAATTTTGTTTAGAACCAATAGAATATATCGATAGTTAAACAAGAAATACCGACAATGCGGTGACGATTCAGTCCGATTGTTTACATAGGCTATTAATTCGCTATGGCAGTTACTACAGCTTTGTATGTTCAATGAACTGTCAGGCGTTGGGTTAAACACGTGTCACTAGCACTGCTGTAGTGCTGAACGATTCAAATGTCAAGTCATTAAAAAAAATCGTACAAAGAAGCTGTATTTTCTGTGAGACATGGTTCGACCCCTTAAAAGGTCATGCAGGGGTCTCCCTGAAGATGACCTAACAAAAGGTCGAAACACGTTGGAGACGAAATAAACGATTCTCAATTTGACAACTTACATGCAGGCAGGTGGTCTTGTGTATTGTTACGTTGTGTATCAGAATTCGGCACTTGATGCTACGTCTTGATGTCCCGTTGTCACATGTCAATAACAGCAACACCCTTAAGAGACTAAGCGAAATTACTTTCCCTTCCAATACTACCCGACTTCCGAAACAGCACTGCTTCTGTAACGTTTCCAGGCTTCGCCCGTTTGTCTTGCTGGTGACAGTTCTAAGGTGGAGCACTGGTGGAATGACACTGACAACGGAAAACCTAAGTACTGGGAGGGAAACCTGTCCCAGTGCCACTCTGCCCACAAATTTCACGTGGACAGAACCCGGGGCCGACGACAAACCGCATGACCCATGGCACGTCCTTCTTAAGGCGAAAATTACCCTCCATTACATACTAAGACCCAGTCCGTACCGCGCAGTAAACACACTCCGTCTCGTTTATAAAAACCAGTCACTTAATGTTGTATAGGGAAATAATCGCTGTTTGTTCTGAGATCCACACAAATGCACTGTGTGGGCAGAACACAGAATTTCTGAAAGTCGAACGTGGTGGGACATCAAGTACTGGGGTCTAAGTGAGCTGCTGTCATCTGAAGCTGGCTGCAAGGTAACTAGTAGCCACTGAACCCACGGATGGTAAAAGCAAGTCCTTCAGTAAACAGAATGCTGACTGTTCACAACGACTGTGTTTGTACATTCCATTATGCATATCGCAGACTGCTGTAAAGCAAACGAACTTTCAGTCAGACTGTGTAGATCGTACACTACATGTTGCTGTGAATGTGTTGATCACCACCACACACAAGCACGCTGTGCTCTTGTCCAACGGTTTAAGGAGACAGCTGTTCATGACGGCAGAAAAATCAATAGGTTTACATGGAGTCGTCACAGTCCGTGGCGATGCGTTCAAGAGCCCGCTACTGGTCCCTATACGGCCGATCCAGTACGTGCCCCTTCATGCAGGGTCCTACACCGTCCACCCTCTTGGAAAATCATATCAACTTGTGTTCTCCAACAAGACAACTTTGTGCGGTGCACTTATACAGCGGGATGTCACACTGTAAGAATGTTCATTATCGTGTTCACACAAGTCCACTACTTGATCCCATCCTGATCCGGGTGAATCCAACCCAAATCCTCACACCGTATTTCCTTGAGGTTCATTTTAATATTATCCTCCCATCTATACCTGTGTTTCCAAAGTGATATGTGCTCTTCAGGTACAGCAATCAATTCTGAAATCATCTCATCCATCCGTACGTGCTGTACGCCCCTTGCCTTCCTTCTCCTTAGTAGACATACCAAAAACTTAATCTTCATGTCTGCACCGTGCATCAATGACAAACACTTTATTATCCAATTGATGGCCAATATATATGTAGATACAATTAAAGTTCTAAAATATTTAAAAGTGCTCCAACGTGTTTCGGATCACGGAGTATCCATCATCAGGGAGCCTTGTACAGTGCTTGGCTTAAAATTACAAGAATGATTCTATCGTGTCCGTTGACATGGACAAGGTCGGTGTTATGGCAGCATATTGTGACCTGTTGTGCGTGCGTGTAGTTCACTGTATATGAAGGCACTCATATACAGTGAACTACACACACGCACAACACGTCACAATATGCTGCCACAACACCGACCTTGTCCATGTCAACGGACACGATAGAATCATTCTTGTAATTGTAAGCCAAGCACTGTATAAGGCTCCCTGATAATGGATCCTCTGTGATCTGAAACATGTTGGAGCACTTTTAAATATTTAATAATTTTAATTGTATCTACATATTATATATTGTGCATGTGTTGGATAATAAAGTGTTTAAATACCAAAAAGTTGTTCTTATTCATCGTGCGTCCAATTTCAGAACATCTGATTTGGAAATGTACTGCAAATATCGATCGATACACGAGACGTCCACATCCATGTGACATTGTTCTGTGGCAGGGCTTTTTAAATTCCCCAAGTACCTGAGTAAAACATTTCACATTGCCTTGTATCACGCTGTATCCGCTTCTACATGGCCAGTCGCACATTCCTTTCTGCCAAATGAGTTGTCATGCCTGCAGACATTCTGTACTGGCAGGTGTCACTGTTTTTCAAAAGTGTCGGGGAAAAGAGCAGATCCGTGCTGCAGATAAAATTACGGTATGTATTGTGGTATACAGTATATGGATACGCTGAATTCATTATCGATTTTCAGTGCACTCGCGAAACAACTGCGAACAGCGACTGTTAAGATGCGTTCCGACCTTCTGCTCACATGGCACACCTCGGCACGCAGCGAAAAGGCCAAGTTCTGTGACGCGAATTCTTACTAAATACTTTGATCAAATTAAATTCTGGTCAACATCTGCCAAACAATAACAAGCTTTTGCATGAAAACGTGCGTAAATTTGTACCTGGCTGAATTTTGGTGGTTTCAAAAAAAGGCAAAGAAAATCAAAACGCACTGTATGCCTGCACGTTTTCGAAAATCGTGCCGTTACAGTAAATACCGCAAACCGGGAGGAGGGATGAGGGCAAAGGAATAGTTAAAATATCAACACAATACGTGGCGCTACAAAGATGCCAGTTGTATACAGAGCAATTAAGGCGGAAACACACACAGTGTGAGGTACGGCCGGACGTACGGAAACCGAAAAACCATGAGACGAAATGGTTACCTGCATTGGACGTATAAAGGAGGCCATGGGCCAGTAAATAGTCCTTGTTTCGACGCAATGTCGATACCGTAGGGTCTGTCCAGTCACTGGTCCAGTATTTCTTTAAGAAACAGGTGACTTACGTAGAATTTTTGGTATTAGGTTAGTACAAAGTGTGGTATTCTGCATACGAAAGATTTGCCTATCAAACATTCGTCTTCCAAGCTTTGCGTCTGTGTTCATTTGGTTATCTTGTTCTCGACACTGTATCACGTCGACAGCACAGTTTCATCTAGCCTGTATAAGTTAACGTACCGAGCGTGCCAAGGAGACTGCGCGCTTGTACAGCCAACCAAATTGCTGTCAGTGACACAGCGGACCAGCAAGCACAATTTCTTGCACATTCCAGCTGAAGCATTTGATCTGACACATAAAACATTTTTAAAAACATTAATTTTCAAAACACCTCCTTCATCAGGACGCCAAGAGACAGGACGTGTAACCAGAGGCGTTCTTGTTGGCAGCCATCAGAGCGTACACAATACACAGCCCGTGACCACGTGGTAAAGGCAGTCCGGCGGCACGCATGGGTTGCGGGCTCTTCTCAGCCCAGCGTAACAAGAATCATCGCGTGTGAAATTTCATCCTTCAAGCTACGTGTGGCCCACGAAGCGAATCAGACAACAAAAGGCGCTTACAGTTGCATGAAACTTGATGCATTTAATTCAGTGTCATCCAAACATTGTGAAGCCTTCTTCTTCTTGGTCTGTCAGTATACCACTTAAGACGTCTGCGACAATGTATGCGTTTAAACACTTCTTCGCTACTGATGTACGAAATCAATCTCCCACCGTTACACTGCAAGAACATTTATTCTGCCGTGTTCACCGAAGGCCGTCCGCCAGCTATCTCCGGTTCACCCGGTTATTGTCACGTGCTGTTGTACCGATACTGATGCAGACTGCCACGATCCGCATTGTAACACCGTGCAGTCCGAATGGGCAGTCAAGTTCTTCACCGCCGTGAAACTCTGAAATAGCACAGCACTTCCTAACTAACGTCAAGCTCGTCTGGGGCGGCGTTTCGGTCGTAACGTTGTACAGACCGAGTGCTGTTAAACATTAACATCAATGACGGAGTGCTAGGCAGCAGCAGTAGCGCCTCTTTACAGCTGTGCATCTCACCGTGTATTTCTTTACTCAGTCACACAAATTAGACCCAACACAGTACACTGTCCATAATTAATCTCCCGTATGTACTACGCCCAGCATCTGATTAACCCATGCAGTAGCACCATCAAGAACGCAGTTTAGTTTGCTTCACATTAATCTCGAATTAAGGAAAATCTGTCTTTAATCATGGAGTGGCATCGCGCGGTTTGCGGTTCTAATCGCCTCCAAACTGGGACACCAGCAGCACGTGTCTGACGTACACGGGATATTTATTTGTGCATCTGAGTAATACAGTAGCTGCTGCAGACCATTGTTAATGTACGAACGACAAGTGTTTTATTACACGACGAACCCGTGTCGATGATACTGCATCATCGTCAAAACGACACGTGATGCAGTACGCAATTCTTGTTAAATGCAATAACCGTCAACACGTGTTTCGAAAGGCGCTGACCACTAACAGCTCCGATTAATGCAACGCCAAACCCAAGCCAGGGGCTTAGTACTGACAACTCCAAAGACGCCAAAACACGCTAAAACAAGACCAGCTGAAATTCGAACCGTAGCTACTGCCCATTATGACTATCGCCTACCATTTCCCACCGCAATTCTGCCGCGCTTATGCGCTGCGTCATTGCGATAGACAGCCAACTTGCCACAAGATGAAAGCCCTGTATTTGTCACACGTGATCTGCAACACTGTCGTTTCTGAATCATGGAAGCGTCCTTACGAGAAGGCACCGGGCCTTACTGCTGTTTTCCGTCGCACCGCACAGCAGTCGCTGTAGGCGGTCAATGTACACATTTTATTTCATCTGTTCAGTCACCACTGACCTGTGACGCTTACCTGTGAGTTTTCAAGCTCCTCAGGCACCCGATTGCTCGCCCCACAGAAGCAGAACACTTGTTACCACGCAACACGCTTGCAGTAAACACCGTATTGATTACCACCACACAACTACTCCTGCACGAGCCAACAGGCAACTGAGCCAGCCGCCTGACGCGAGGCACAGGCAGGGTACAGTGGTTATACTGCTTCACTAACTGGGACACTCGTTTTGCCCGCTCCGCTCTCGCAGCTGCCAATCGGCTTCGTAAACGCTAATGACGTCATTTTCAAAGTAGGGAAATCCTCTTTCAGTCCCCTACACGGTTTTCAATGGAAGGGTAGAGTCGAGCTCCGATGCACGTGAAATCGGCGGACTGAGTCTTTTTGTTCAACTGAACTTCTGCGCCGCTCGCTGACTGCAGTGTGCTGTTCGGCGATGTAGCGACTTGGCAAGCGTTTTCAACCCCGAAACTGTAAATTCGTGTTTCGACGAGGGTAACATGGTTGTACCGTAGGTGTTATGCAGATAGAACGCGCCAGTGCAAGAGGTGATGAACAGGAACAACGCAGAAGTTTAATTTCAAATGTCTAGGCCGCTGACGATACTTTTTTTTGTTTGTTTTTGTACCGGACCCAAGCAGTTCCAACCAGACCACATTCGGTAACATCACTCGCGACTTTGTAATTCCACCCTGCTCAACAGAACTGGCTATATCGAATGGGGTTGGGAAGATGGATACCGACGGTCCTTTCTCAGGTTTTAAAGCGGTAGGGCCTAGCAATTGACCCATCACCTCCATCTGGTGTCGAGATTGAGAGATCAGCTACATGTGTGCCTTCATGGCTTGGACATGGTAACTTTACATATTTATGAAAATTCACATCCAGGAAGGAGAGGGGCTTTATTTTTACTGTTATTGGACTCGTCTGAACAAAATGGCTGTGGGATGCAATAGGCGAAACTGTGAGAGACGTGTGTGTGTGTGTGTGTGTGTGTGTGTTTTTTTTTTTTATTTTTTTTGAAATCATTGTTTCAGAAAGAGTGAAGCGGGAGGGTACCGACATAGATTTCAGAGGTGAAGGGATACAGAGGTGCAGCAATCTATGGAAAAAATTAATGGACTGTGAATGGAGCGGATAAATAAGAGAGACTATCACAAGAAGCATTGATGTATCATCAAACGTTTTGAGAGATACAGGGACCTGCCCTGTTAAATCCTGGTGTTAATTCTGGAGGCTCCTCTTGTCTTGTACCCACAGCTAAACAAATTACAAGTATCATATAGGCCTATACCGCTACTGCAAGCTCGACTTGCTGGGATGGTGTATCGTGTTGTTGGGCGGTTTGTTGGGGTCGAGAGCTAGCAGGACCGCCGTGTAACACTGCAGGAGAGTGAAGACCACAAAGTGGACCGCGGAGGAAGCGTAAAATAACGTAGTCTGCAGCCAAAACTGCACTCTAATAGTGACTATCAGGCAGTACCCTTGAAAACGGGCCTCCCCAAATGTTCATACAGCGCGGGTAACTTCGGCACAGAGAAATGCAATACAAATAATAAAGAATGAACACGTGTACGTGTAATTATATGTATAATTATACGTGTGTATATTTCCAAACATCGTGTGCAACAATCATGTACTAATAATAAAAGGAGAAATTTATAAAAAGTGTGCAATTCGCAACCTAGGCTAAGGTGTACCTATTTCTAGCACATTTGTAGGCGCGTTCGCAATATTGCGAAAAGCGACTATTAGATTCATGTCTGTGCGCCTGTTTGTCCGTCCGTCCGTCCGTCCGTTCCCACGGCTTCGACTGGGCGGATTTTTATGAAAATTCATATTTGAGGACTTTCGAAAATCTGTCAAAATTGAAGTTTCATTAAAATCTGACAAGGAAAACGGATACTTCACATGAAGACCGGTGTGAAGTGTTGATCATATCTCGCTGAATTCTTCTTGGCATGAAAAATTAAAAAAAAAAGTTGTAAAGAATATCAAAACACGAATTTTATGGTCACAACCCCCCCCCTTTTTTTCCGAAAATCGTGCCGCTTTTATGAGACAATGTGAAAAAATATTTAGAACCAGACAGGCTACAGATGACAATATGGCGCAAGCACATTGGATGCTGGATACATATGGCTACAAACGCTCACTCAGGACATTCATCGCTTTTCCACTGCTACAATGGTTGCACGAACGCGTCTTAATGTATCATTTATACATACCTTCCCTGTATTTACAAAATTATTGACTTTAACAGAAATGAGTGCCAGGATTATCTCCGGCGGGGGGGGGGGGGGGGGGGGTAAAAGCGACCGGTGCATAAGAGTGACAACCTTGTCACCTTCATGTGACGGTTGTCTAGAAATTCTGGTATCCTCAGCCTCCTGGAGTCCTAAGGACCTCTCCAGGGCTGTATAAGGATTGCTTTACCTGTACCGTTACAGAATAAATTAGTAATGCAATTTATGTCTTCATGAATAAACAGCTCATACGTTTTCAAATTTGATGCGATGTTCTATCCCTGTTTTGCCAGCGGAAGTGTTGAAAGACGTTTCCTCATTTCTAATTTCCCCACGGGCAACAGAACACTGTGTCGCGAGCAACATGTTGCCTGCGAGCTACGGGCTGAGCGGGCCTGCTTTAAAGACTAAGTGAAAGTACTTCCGTACCCAATGCCCTCCGATTTACGAAAGAGCATATCTTGTTGGAAGTTGTCAGGCTTCGCCCATGGAGCATTGGTGGAGAGGTATTGAATGGGGAGAGCCGAAGTACTCGGAGAAAAACCTGTCCCAGTGCCACTTCGTCCACCGCTAGTCTCACATGGGATCGAGCCTCAGCATCCGCGGTTGGACTCTGGCGACTTTCCCTTCGAAGACTAAAATTGACATGAATTATAGTTAAAGACCGAGTCCGTACCGCGCAGTAAACACTCTCCCTCTCGGTTATAAAAACCAACCAGTTAATGTTGTGTAGGGAAAGTA
>Ga0136643_10017897_pt1 | contig 10675 bp, 8 predicted proteins | sample TergutLab28metaG_FD_96883 | JGI IMG/M metagenome (GOLD analysis project Ga0136643, IMG submission 96883) | Labiotermes labralis P1 segment gut microbial communities from Petit-Saut dam, French Guiana - Lab288 P1 (version 3) (version 3) | ecosystem: Host-associated > Arthropoda: Insects >... | reverse complement strand
TACTTCACTTACTAATTTCCCTGTTGTTCCCATCATATATTTGAGGGCCTGGCATGGATTCAAGGGTGTGTCTCTGCAAAAAAAAGACGGAAAACGGTTACTGCCCCCCCCCCCCACACACACATATATGTATATGTATATGTTTATTTATTTATTTATTCGTGTAGTGTATTAAGGAAGGAAATTATGAAACGCCGACAGCGAAATTTTTATAGGGTTCTGTCTATTAAACTGTATTTCCTTTTAAAGGCACCTCGATTCTGTCTGCTGTTCAGAGTTCTTAGAAAGCAAAAAGTACGAACTCCAAAAACTGAGTGGTTTTGACTGTGTTGCACCGTCGGCAGAAACTGACAGTTCCTCAGCTAGTCAACCCAGTGGTTTACTGTATTTTTTACAAAAGCGCGCCACTTGTCCCCATCTTGGGGCAAATCAGTCCAGTCCACGTCCGTCTATGCTACTTAAGATCCATTTTAATATTATCCTTCGAACCCAGACCAAGGTCTTCAATCTGGTCTCCTTGATTCAGGTTTCCCCACCAAGGTCTTGTAGGTACGTCTCCCACGTGCCTCATGGCCAGCCCCTTTCATTCTCATTAAACTGTTCACGCCAATAGTATCTGATCAGCAGTGAAAGTCTTGACGCTCCACAGTTACCAATTTTTTTCAATTCTCTTGTTACTTTCTGCCCCGTAGGCCCAAACGTCTCCCTCAGCACCGACCCTCGAACGCCCGCAGCCTCTGTTTCTCCCTTATGTGACAGACAATGCCTTCGCCATGAAGGCGTATAGGGACAATAGAGGTATAGCTCCCCTCATTCTTAACCTCGGCACTGGATGGAGGTGAATGGTCAGCTTCACGACCCGGTAAATGTGGACGTTCTGGAGGAGAGAAACATTTCTTGCCTGTGTCGGGATTCGAGCCGCAGATACCCCAGCCACTATGCAAGTCACTGTACCGACTGCCCGTACCGGTATCATACATACTTAAATTTACGGTTCTGCACTGCACACCGGTGTTGGAATCGTTCATTCTTGGACAGGAGAGAAGAAGACACAGGTGCTGAGTGGCATCAGGCATTCCCAGAAGTTAATCTTGGGGTGACTGCATCAGAAGCGTGCAGTGCGGTGTGGATTTTGGGTACCATCTGGCTGAGCATTATGCTCAGGGTTGCAAAATTTGGCCGGTCGTACGACCTTCTGAATGCTTACCGACTCTAGCCAGCAGTCCGGATTTGTCCGGGTGCCCGACCGCTTGTGGCCTGGACCCCTACTGTTGCTGTCAGATACCTGGTACCGACACGAAACCTTAAATATTTGCTCGGTGATGGAGACTAGAGATGTATGAGCGGACGTTGCGTAGGTGATGATGCTCTGTGTCTGAGAACTTACCTGGAATGTGAAGTTTCAGTCAATACCGCGCAGTAAACACATTCCGTCTCGGTTATACAAACCAGTCAGTTAATGTTGTATAGGGAAATAATCGCTGTTTGTTCTGAGAGCCACACAAAACACATAAATACACTGTGTGGGCAGAACGTGGAATTGTTGCATGGTAAACCTGGCGGTAAATATAGTAACCACTGGGCTTCAGAGGGTTAATTTGAATTTTAATCTGTGAACTGTCGTATTACCTCGTTTAATTGTGTTCTCAAATTCAACCCATACGTCGCACTACTGCTCCTACGCCTACATTCCAGCGTGGCGCCGTAAGGAAACTTCTGTCAAACGACCGGAAAGTCCCAGCCAGTTGTTTGTGACAGCGACTGGATAACGAAGATTGGCAAAGAATTGGTATGAGGAAAACCACAAACGAATATGTAATTGAAGTCTTTAGAGTCATGTGGTTGCCGATTGCTCGCTTAAGTTCAGCAGTCAGATATTGCACGTTCTGCCCACACAGTGTGTTTATGTATTTTGTTGGATCTGAGAACAAACAGCGGTTATTTCCTTACACAGCATTAGGTGGTTGGCTTGTATAACCGAGACGGAGTGTGTTTACTGCGCGGTACGGACTGTTTCTTTATAGATAATTTAGTTGAATCTCAGAGTGATGCCCCCCCCCGGTAAGTGCCACTCCTCCCTGGCCTTTTTTTCCTTTCTGCTGCACCTCATCTACGTCTTGCGTCTCTCTCTCGTTCTCAGCCCCCCAAAGCTATCTTGCCGTCACATGCTGCCCTACATACACAAACTCAGACCAAACCGCCAGCTCGTTCCTTCTACTGCACAATACCAGCAGCCCACTTACCAGCACACTACCCTCTTCACTTCTCAGCGCTCTACCTCTTCTCCTGCGTACCTTTACCAGGAGAGCAGGTTTGGGCCCGCTGAAAATGTTTTTTGGCCCCTCCCCCTCCCAGCAAGGGCGGACCGGCTAAAAATCTTTACACTGAATCGGAAAGATTGTCAGTTGCGTAGTGACTTGGACTTGGTCTGGCAGCGTTAATTTGTGCAGTCGACAAACAAAGATACTCGGGCCCGGGGCCCCGGTAATTTGTACCGGCTTATCCCACTTCTTGTCGGCACTGACGAGAATGTCGAGCGGGCAGTGCCTGGGAACATTGAGAACAGTGAATTTACTGTATTGTTATTATTATTATTATTATTATGAAATGTAGTGCCTCTCGCTGCACACCCCTCCGGTCTCTCTCTCTCTCTCTCTTCATTTTTAAAGTGTTACAAGACAGTACGTATAACGTAACAATGAGGTGCGTTTGTGCACCATTGTAACAGTGGAAAAGCAATAAGTATTACATATTGTGAGTGTGTGTTTATAGCCTTAGTACCCAGCATGCAGTACATATGCGTCACTTTGTCATTGTGGCCAGACGGCTCTAAATGTTTTTCCGCATTATTTCATAAACGGCACGATTTTCGAAAAATGAGTTTTTGAACATAAAATATGTGTTTTGATTTTCTTTACAAATTTTGTCTGAAACATTCATCATTCGAAGAAGAAATGAGTGAGATATGATAAGAACTGCATATCGGTCTTCATGTACAGTACCGGTTACTGTTGTCAGATTTTAATGAAAATCGAATTTTCAAGATAAATTTTCAAAAAATACGCAAATGTAATATTTCATAAAAATCCGTGCCATGGGGACAGACGGACAGACAGATGTGACGAAGCTAATACTCGCTTTTCGCAATTTTGCGAACGCGCCTAAACACGGTACAGAGTAATGTGCACGTGTGATTTAACCTTTTAAAGCCTAGCAGTTTCTTTACGTACCACCAGGTTTAACATTCGAAAATTCTACATGGTGCTTGCTTTGCGTTGAGTGTTTTGTGCGGATCTCAGAATAGAGAGCGACGTTTGCTTTATACATCATGAATTGAGTGGGATTTTATAACAGTGTTGGAAAGTGTTCAGAGCGCAGTGCGGAATGATTCTTTGTATAAAGCAGATTACGTTTAGTTTTCGAAAGGTTAAATATGAAATAAAATGAACAGCCAGACGATCTAAATACGGAATTATGTGAATGTGTTATGAATTGTGGCTGTCGTGTTAAGTGTGGGGTAACATGAATATTGTATGGAAATGTGCAGCAGTGTTCTAAAGTCACGTGGTATGGAAGACTGAGTTTTTGAAACTTAGAAGATAACGTCATTAAATGCTGACTTTCCTTTGTCTGATGATGAGCCTTAATTTATCCGGCAATCCTAAGGTGTGACATCCCCATTGTGTTTGTACATACGCAATAATACTGGCGTCATCCGTCGATACACGATTTTTGTCGCAGAAAATCCCAAGCAGCTACATGTTTCGACTGCAGCAGCCACACACATGACTGTAAGATGTCGCCCTTACGTGACATAATGTGAACGTCACACGTGCACACAATTTTTACAATACATAAAAAGTATTGTAGAAACCATTAATTTCTAAGCTGTATAATTTCAAACATTAAAAAATTAATGATTAAATAAAAAGTCCATAAAAGTCCACGTTTTAAGCCGATGAATGGCAGCAGGCCACGTGTGGTTGGCTGGAAGTATAGAAGTGGGTGGCCGCTCGTCTTTCGGGTATTTAATGGCACTGGTAGTGTCTGAGGTGAAGATAGTACAGCGCAGTTCACATGACATTTGTACGGAGATATAAAATTGTGTGGCTGCCTTTCTCAGGGCGGAAGATGGAGGCAACAGGTTCATTCGAAACGTCGGTACCAAATTACGCGGCGTAATATTTTAGACGAACGTAAAGTTCATACTCTCCGACTACAAGTCATTGCTTAATTAAGCACCTCGCCACGGAGACGTAGGGGAGTGGAGTTAAAACTCCACTTATTCTTGACCTAGACACTGCGAACCTCAAATCCATCAGAATCCTGCGCACGACAATCTGAACATAATAGCTGCAGCAGGAAATATCTAGAACACGTGAACCTGAAACCGGTTGCACTGGGCACTGCGCTCAACAGCGGCACAGGGTCTCGTAACCATGTTGTGCTCAGACATTGCACTACTTTCTGTTAGCTTAAGAACAGGGGTAGCTCAGCAACTATAGTTACTGGGCTAGGAGATAAACACCCAAGATATTGCGGTTCGATTCCCGACAAGGGGCAGCGCATTTTCTCTTTTCCATACGTCCTGCCTTCTGATGGGCGGTGCGTGCAGCTGACTGCTTTGCCAATATCTAGTGCTCAGGTTGAGAATGTATGGAGGTATACTTCCATTCGCCCATACATCGTTATGGCATGCTGCTTAAGCCCAGACAGAGTTTTGTGTTTACCTTGACCACTGTCCCCAGGTGTTTTGTGCGGTGCGGGCGTTGTTGGCGAGTCACGTGACGACCTGCCTGGATTGGAGGGCGTGGTCTATTTCCAAGTCCTATCAAGAGATTTTATGGACAGACCGAGGAAAACCACGAATTACCTGACTATATTCAGACGCCTGTCGGCTTTAGAGGCTGATCACACGATAGCGACGCCAGTCAGTTCACAAACTAACCGACACAGTCAGCCGTTTTAGCTACCGCCTGTATTCATTTAGCCTTTTATTCGTGGTTCATTTGAGCTGCCCGCGCACTGCCGTGCTGCCCGATGAAACGGACAGTTGTATATGGCGGTGTGCGCACTGGCATCTTTGATCTTGGCGAAGAAAAAAGTCGCAGCATTTCAAGAGCGACACGACTGTCGCTTGACGACCGCTTGTGCAAATGAAATGCAAAGAAATATATGGGCGCAAGTGGACAAGAGACAATCGCTCCGTTCTCTCCCTGTGCAATAAACACCCTTTGCTTGTACCAGTGTTGGCTGTTCTTGTACAGTACCTAACGGTGTTTGTCCCAGTACAACTCAAAATCGTACGTAATGTGCTTGATATTTTTGTCCGATATTAACCAAATTTGAATTTTCTAGACAGAATTGTAATAAAATTTCTCAGCATAAAATATCAGAAAAGTCTGTACGCTGAGAAACGAGTTGTTGCACGCGGACGTGTAAACTGACAGGCAGACATGACGAAACTAATAGCAACTTTTTGCGCGAGTCTGCGAATGTATCAAAGATATTTGACGGTTGTATCCTTAGGTGTTCTTGTGGCGACTAGGATTTTCTCTGCAGTAATTATTGACCCGTTATCGAAGTGCCCAACACTGCTGTCTTCTTTTTTTTATTTTCATTGTTACACCGTGCATGATGTCGAGTCACTCAATTAATATACCAACTAATGCACTTATATAAAATTTACACATTAAAACACTAAAACCGTTTTAGTGTTTTAATGTGTAAATTTGATATAAGTGCGTTAGTTGGTATAATAATTGAGTGACTGCTGTCTTCATTTAATGTTTCCAAACCGCAGTAACACGGCAACCACCAGCGCTCTACCCTCGCAGCCCATCAGTGCACCGAGGCGTTGACAATCGCCAGCGTCTTCTGTCGCCTCTACTTTTTTTTGCAAGGACTGAAACCGCTCGTGCGCGCTTAGCCGTAACGATTCTCAGTGTACCTGTCTTCTACAGTTTAACCCGATTTTGATGAAACTTAGCACAGGATAAATTCACAAAGTGTACTGGGGCATTATGAGTTCCATCAAAACTGGAGCAGTGAAAGCCTTACTTTAGTTTTGGGCGTAAATGAAGCTGAACGTAGTCGTGTGCCGTGAGACCGTGTGGTATGTTGACGGTAAAGAATGCCTTGTTCAAGTGTGTCTATTACGTGTCTGATATACTGCTTGAAGTATTGTTCATTTGCTGTACTTATGTGTTTTACGGATTGTATAATGATGCCTGGAGTAGTTTGGAATGACTTGATTGTAGTGAATAATTAATTGGCAAGGACTCGGAAAGAGCTGACCGTGGCATAATTAAAATACTAACTGGACATTTACGTGGAGGGACTGTGGAAGACTAGGAACTAAGTACAACTTCCTATCAGTATAAATGGTGGTCCGCCCGAGAACTGATCCGAGCACTGCTGAGAAACAACTGGCGAGGAGCACCTGCAAGGGACAGTATATGTTACCCGTTGCACAGTGTGCAGGCTAAATAGGCACCTGGGGTTTTAGCGGCCGGAGTGTGAAGCTGCTCATCTGCATCAAATGTCGTTACAAAGAGTCACAGGCTTATTAGGGGCTGGCTGCAGGGGGAGGATGAAGTGCAATTCGACGTCCCTAGGTCAGTGGCCAGCCACCCCTGCGCACAACACCTCAGGCGGTCTGTGCCCTGTCGTAGTTATACCCTAGCATTGCATTACAACGAAGGAAAATCACGGTGAAACTCAGAGTAGCCGAATACTGCTAGGCACAATCCGTCGTGTGGAGTAACACGTGTTATTGCGGGCAACCTAACCTGGCCTGCTGAGTCGCTGTTGCTCACGGCCTCAGGCGGCACAGCGACCTTCCAACTTGCTGGAGTCGGGGATTTCCCAAACCAGGTAACTTGAGTCGAAACCGTCAGACCCTACCGCGCAGTAAACACACTCCATCTCTGTTATACAAACCAGTCAGTTGATGCTGTATAGGGAAATAATCACTGTTTGTTCTCAGATCCACACAGAATACACAAATACAGTGTGTGTGTGTGTGTGGGCAGAACGTAGAATTGTTGAATGTTAAACCACTGGGTTTTGAAGGGTTAATACTGTTTTGCGCCGTCACTGCTAAAGTATGAATGTCTGTACGTGCTGTTGACATGCAGTGCACGTAATGACGCAAGCCGCCACATGTCAGATGCAACTCCACTCGGATCCCGATCTACAGCACTTCTCCGGCGCGTTGGCATAAATTGCGAAAAAAAAACGCGTTTTAGCTTCATTTGTGTCTGTCTGTCTGTCTGTCCGCATGTATCAGGGCGGCTCCCACGGCACGGCTTTGGTGAAACTTGTTATTGAAAACTTTTACGAAAATATGTGGATAAATTCCGTGTTTAGTTACAAGCGGACAGCAATATCGGGCACTGCACGTGGTATTGCTGACAGCAGTGCGAAATGTTTTGTGGTTGGACAAGAATGCAATGAGAACTATTCTAGGGTTTCCGTGACAAACCTCGACGGTTCAGTGTTGTTCACAGCTACTTGTAGGTCAACAGTACAAGGTTACATTGTTGTGTTTCCACAGCGACAGTGGTTACGAGAAAGCGTAACAGTATTCCGTTACACATAAATATCCCATTTGTTTGTTACAAACTAACAGTTTTCTCTGGATTAAAAAAATTTGTTACTTTGTTTTTATCTGGTAATTTTGTCCAGCAGTCTGGTGACGAGACGCGAACATGTGCTTAGTTTCTGTTTGGACTGAATTTCTTTCTGGTGGCTGAGAGGGGCTGGGTGTTCTTCATGGTACTTATATTTGCAACCAACCACTCAAATGCAGCCAGTACGTCCTCTGTCAGTCGCTCAGGGAGTTCTTGGTCCTACACAACGGCGCCCTCAAGTCCTTGAACTTACTCTTTGCGCAGCACTTCGCGAAGTATGTTATTGGTGCAGGCAAAACCTGTGGAAGAATTATCATCCAGCAGTAAATTCTCAGCCTCTTTATCACTCAGTCGTTTCGTTGGCAACCCTGAAATAGAAATTAAACCGCTGTATTCTGCAGTAGAAGGAACATAATGACGTCCTGCAGGAATGTAACTAATACGCGTCACTGTACATGTAGAAATGCTATAAGGGATACTTACTGTTTTGTAGCTAAATAGACACGTGAGGAACGCATCAGTATCTTACCTTTGAATATTAACCTGAATTGTATATAAAGATCCAGTCCGTACCGCGCAGTAAACACACTCCATCTCGGTTACACAAACCAGTCAGTTAATGCTGTATAGGGAAATAATCGCTGTTTGTTCTCAGATCCACACAAAATACATAAATGCACTGTGTGGGCAGAACGTAGAATTGTTGAATGTTAAACTGGCGGTACATATAGTGATAATAAAGGGTTCATTTTAACGCCTACTATACGCAAATACAAGCCGGAAAGTCGCGGTTTGGTTCCCGATGGTGTCATTGGAATTTTTCATTGACATAATCCTTCCGGCCGCACTATGTGCCTGGGGTTGATTCAGCCTCTAACAGAAACGAGTACCAGGAATATTTCTTGGGGGGTAAAGGCGGCCAGTGCGTAGTGCTGAGAACCTTACCACTTTCATGTGCCGAATGTCTTGAAATCTGGGAGACTCAACCTTTTGGAACCCTCAGTGCCTGTCCAGACCTGTCATGGGATTGCTTTACCTTTACTATACGCAAAAATGTTGCCGCCGGTAACCGACTGGCAGGGAGACAGTATTATGTACCTGGCAACCAACGTGCAGGTAAGGTGCTGCAGCACGGACACACGTGCAAATTAAGGGTTGTAGTACAGATACTGGCGTAAAATATAAGAAAAATTGGTTTCATTGTTGGGAACTTTTTTAAAAGCAACGTGTGTGTCAGTCAGGATAATTGCTGGCAGTCGCGGTTGTAAGTCACTGTTGTCAAATGTGTAACTTTGTGTTCTGGTGCACAATGGACACTTACAGTAACAGGAGACTACAGAAAATTTGTGATTAGCAATCACCACATATTGTTAGAGTGATCATAGCAGTCATGCGGCAAAGATGGGGAGAGGACAGAGGAAAATGCAGGGTTTTGGTGGGAAAACCTGAAGGAAGGAGCCCACTTGGAACGCCTAGGCATAGATGGGAGGACGGAATTAATACAGATCGTAAAGAAATATAATGGGAGGGCATGGACTGGGTTCATCTGGCTCGGATTAGGCATTGTTGGTGGGCTGTTGTGAACACGGTGATGAACTTCCGGTTACCATACAGTGCGGGGAATTTCTTGGCCATCTGAGGAGCTGTTAGTTTGTGAGAAAGGACCCTGCTTTTTGGAATTATCCAGTTAATCTGTAGCTCACTTTGTGTAGTGTCGAATGGTGTGGTACACAGTGAATGGTGCGCAGTGATTGGCAGGCCATACGAGACGCAGCAGTCCGGACTGTCACGGTATTTTACTGCAAAGACGGTCGACAAATCATTACAAATGCTGATAGCCCGACGCTCGGTCGCAGCGCTGCATGTGTGAATACAGTTTTACACTTAACTTTATCTCATCGCCCAAGGTTCAGGGTTACAGCAAGTTCCACCTTAGCATCGTATTTATGGATGCACGTAAAACTTGTATATCCCCCCCCCCCCCACCGGGTTGGTTTCAGAAACTCGTTTCGTCTAATTCGTACGCTTACTTTCTGGGGGACCAACCCAGCGTGGCTTGAACACGGACCAAATCCAGGAATGAATTTTATCGTAACGTCCTGCAAGTTTATCGTGGTGTTTATTGTTGTGCGTGCGTTAAGGGGGTGAGGGGAGGAGGAAGTGCAGCTGTTTAGATTTACTGTAATAAAGTGATGTGCACTGTCGGGTATGGTACTGACACAACGGCGGCGTTGAAATTTTGTGAGGGCGGTGGGTTACGTAACACGCTTGTAATGGAACAGACCTGTACAGTTCTGGTAGGAAAACGTCAACAGACGACTAGGCATATCTACACCACATGGGGAGATAATATTAACATGTTTTGCAAAGAATTAATGAGTTCTGTGTTACTGCAGTTTATTTCCCGAAACTCTCTAAACTGCTTATGTTAAGCCAGGTCCATCTCTAGGGTTAATATTAGATTCTTCTTCACCATAGAAGGAACAGACAATGAACATATCCTTTCCCACCCGCATGCTTGGTAGCTACCACCCCTCCGCGCGTCTTACCTCCCCACACCAATTGTCACTTGTCTTCAGCCGGTTGTATCTTATACAAGCTGTCTTTCCCCCTCACCCCAGCCTACTTGCCGTTTTTTTTAATTTATTTATTACACAGCATGCCCCATTACACAGTAATATTACATGCTTTACATAACCTAAGTTTTAATTGACAGTCATTTCAAATCTGAAAGTTCTAAAGTCTTAACAAAATTTACAAAAAAATTTTTAGTAATTATTAATGAGTGTTTCATTCGTTGCAGGCCAATTGCCACCAGTGTTTTTTATTTGTCTTATCATCCCATTCCTTTGGTTACGCAATTTCTTGCACTTAAATATTAAATGGACTACAGTTTGTTCTTCTTCTTCACATGGGCACATCCGATTGTCTGTTAGTCCGAGTCTGTATAAGTATGATCTTATGTTACCATGTCCTGTTAGCATAGTAGTTAACTCTGGAAATATCGGTATTTTCTGTGTTAGCCTCTTTCTCACTGATGG
>Ga0136643_10017896_pt1 | contig 10676 bp, 3 predicted proteins | sample TergutLab28metaG_FD_96883 | JGI IMG/M metagenome (GOLD analysis project Ga0136643, IMG submission 96883) | Labiotermes labralis P1 segment gut microbial communities from Petit-Saut dam, French Guiana - Lab288 P1 (version 3) (version 3) | ecosystem: Host-associated > Arthropoda: Insects >... | reverse complement strand
CCCCCCACCCTCCCCATACACAACGCAAGGTAAAAGTAATAAGCTAATTATCTCCTCTTAAATAATGAAATGAAAAATGTAGGTAAAAAAGAATTTAGTGAAAAAGGCAGAAAATAAAATAAGAGCAGGTTTAGAGTAGGCTTATAACAGACTGATTAAAGGAAGTTAAGTTCAAGTAACCACTGTCGGCTGTAACTTCCAGTTGTACTTCTAAACAGCATGGAATATGTAGAAACGTAAATCACTTTCAATTTTTCCCACTGCGAATTGCAATAACGAAACGTTAAATGAACTAAAAATTTTCTGTTTCGGGAAAGTTTTGCTTTAATACAGGTACCAAACATTTGCCTTTTCGGGGCTCCAGATCATTTGGGCGCTAAGAGTTTTCCGCTGAAAACAGGGTTCCGTGGTGCCCAGGTTCCTTTTAAGGCAGGTTGCGCTATATTTGAAAGAATAAAATTTGCACTGTGCGTGTGGAAAGATACTGTTGGGATATACGTATAGGTGGAAAGTAACGCAGAGGACATACTTCAAAATAATCTTTTCCATTCAAGAATAAAATATATTTTGTGTTACATTTTAAAGTGTTATCTTTAGTCCGTTTTAAGCTTCTAGGTAGGTACAAATTATTGACTTAAAGAGTCAGTAGAAGGCAAGATAATTTCTGCATTCTTTCTTCTGGGTAATTCCCCGGCGTCTGAATTTTATATGCCAACGTTTCGGAACATTGTCTGTTCCATCTTCATAGAAGAAGAACACGGCGAAAGTTTGAAATCAAGAAAAGATAATTTCTTTCCACTGATAATACCATATATCACAAAGAGAAGAACCCATTTCCAAGAGACAGTGTCTCCTCCCTATCATGGCAATGATTAAGTGCAATTTCTATCTATTTTAAAACTGTTTTCTCCACCGTTTGTTAACTGAACCCTGTCCTGTGATGACCGAGCAATTACTGGCAAGTGACATGCGTGTTTATCACACTATGTTTTGAAGTGGGCAGGCAGATAGATCGAAGCGGCTCCAGCCCCCATCTCCCAGCGAGCAAGGGATGCTGTTGCTACATCAGATGATCCGATCCAATCCCGTACACCGCGGGAAGTCGCATTGCCAGGGGTAGGGAGAGACGGCCGGGGAAGAGGGTGGGTGGGACAGGGATGAATAGCGGTGTTGTCATATCGCTCTTCCTGCCAGAAGAGTGGGAGATGTTCCCAACCCTTATTATGACAACCTGTGTACTGTCTGGTTTTATAACAACATAATACGTTAAATAAATCAAATTTACCTAAAGGCAAAAATTTACCTGTCACGCTATGTAGGTATAGTTCCACTGAAATTTAAAGTGGTATTAATTGGGATGAGTGGTCAGCTTTACCCTCGGCCAATGTATCTGTAAGGGAAAGCCCAGGGCACCAATCGAGTAGGAGGTTGGTTCGGCCCCAACGCCTAGTTGAATGCTTGGGAGGACAGACATATTTCTATCGATCCTGTAGCGAGGTCACTGCACTGACTGAGCTACCCAATCTCCCATATGAGCATAAAACAACTATTCAAATGAGAATGTAAGGCTCTTTTATTTTACTTGTTTTCACACAAAAATTAGCGTCGATTCTAGTAAACACGTTTGTCCTTTTTTTCTCTCTCTTCCCTCCCTTCGTACCGTTCCTGTTCTGTCTTTCTCTTTCAAGAAAAATCTGTGTTATTGGCGACATTCCGAATAATTTGACAGCAGTCTCTATGAGTTACTGGTGACAGTCTGTAGAGGTTACCAATGAAGGCGTATATAGTTCAGAGATGGCAATTTGACAAAAATGTCATTATACTCCTTGGTTGTACCAAATTGTATCGCAAGGCTATTGCTTCCATTTTGATTTCCTACATTTTCCTCAACGACCGGGAAAAAAGTTGAAGTTAGTGGGCCTTAAAAAGTTTCTTGTAAACTTCAGTGTCATATAGTGTCACAAAAATGTCTGTATTTCGTTTGTTTCTCTGTTAGTTCTTTCACTGTGTGTACTCAGCTGAAGACTTTTATAAACTCACGTACACATAAAATTAATGTGAAATATTTATTTCCCTTATAATTTCTCCCGCATGTTTCGGTCTCAAAAGATCGAAGTCATGGGGTATACATAACATAAATACGAATTAAGGAAACCAAATATTAACGAAACAACACCTTTGTGTCTCTCACAGCCCACATAAAAATAAGTTCAAATTTTAATACAAAATTTATCTTATTATCTAGACGTTGCCAGATATTAAAATAATATTCCTGGAATATTTATTTAGTCATATGTTTCAATCTTTTTATCCTGTGGTCATTCAAGTGATAGCAGGGTGTTTAAACGTGCTCCTGTTACATTAAATTGTATCTGTTTATTAGTTTAGGCCACTTGGAACAACTGAGAAACCCTGGCTGAGTCATTTGTGCCAATATACTCTGATCATCTGTCCTGTTGTCTGTATACCATGTATGGGTGTTGGTAGTTGTGGAAAGTAGCAGGCAGTTGGAGGGGAAGGCGCTCTCCAGTATTAGAGACTGGACGGGATTGGACTGGACCGGGTTATAAGTTGCCCAACAGTAGGGGGCTCCTGAACCCAAAGCTGCTGCTGATGCTATTTATTAGGGAGGTTATGGAGATATGAAGGGGAGCCTGACATTGAAACAACGGAAGGGGCAGGGGGCTTGATAGACCAGGGTGGGGGGGAAGCCGCCTGTGTGTTAAAAAATAGATGACGGCAATGTATCATAAGAGAATGTAGAAGAAATGGGAGGGAAGAGATGTAGGTGCACATAATGGAAAAAGTACAAGCAAATACATTAACCAGTCATAGTGGGAGTCATGAAGAGATGTTTCGATTTAAGCAAAGCAAGTAAAGATAGGCGTTAATGTACTAGCAGATATGAAGACAACCAATAACGAACCAATGTTGTTGATGAACCTCAGCCCCCCGAGGGGCATGCCGTTTGTGAAATCGGAAGGTACACAAATGATAATAACACGATGGATGTTACGAAAGTAAACTGAGACATTACCTGAACTTGTACTGATATAACAGAATAACAATGAAGGATCCTTGCGTGCTCCTTCATTTAATGAAACTTGAGAGGGCCGTTCGGAAAACAAAATAAAAAATCCTCCATGTTAGTCCCTGACAAGAAAAGTTTAGAGTGTAACTAACTATCCCGCTATTCTTCCAATTAGTGTAAGCCGCAATTCGGGCGTTTGTTTTTCTGAGCGATAAGATTTTCTATTCCCTGTTGGTAGAATTCCGTGTCATGTATTATCAGCCACCGTGACACAAAAGTTAGCATATCGCGACCGTCCTGAAATTTTTGGCCGGAAAGATCTTGTTCCAGCGCTGTAGATTAATTACCCTCACAGACTATAATTACAATCAGCATAGGTTCTTCAGGTACGAGATTATATGCCATGAAAAGTCACTTCCTCTCCGACCTTCGTATTATATTGTGCCCCGAGGTAAGAAAAAGAAATACTGATCGAATATCAAGTGAGTTCTTGCAGACTGGCTTAATGAAATACCTATAGTTGCAGCTAACAGAGCAAGTTCGACAAAACCTGTTCCGTTAGAAGCTGAAACCTATTCGAACGGATTATCAAAGAATAGAGACTAAAGTGAATATATCACCGCTATTTTGGCACATTGTCTAAATAAGGAACGACTCACAGCAAGATCATTGAAGGTAAAGGCAAGCAAGCAGTCTAAACTGATAATATCCAGCAGATATGTTGTTAGAACATAAGAGTTTAAATGCCTAGGTTGTATACGATATAACTTATGTGCATATACCTATATCTGTGCTTGAAATACCCAAGTTTTTCTATGAAAACATAGTAAAATATATTTATAACGAAACAAATATTGAAAATCAATTATTTATCTGCAGGCTACTCTCTAAATGTAGACTGAAAGACGATGTAAAACTACTGTTACTATATGGAAAATATCTCAAGTGGAAAAAGTCATGGAAACCAGAATCTGACAAAGTGTTCTGTGCCTCAATATTTATGCTACCTTCTAAATGTTATTCTTTATTGGAGATTGCCTGAAAAAAAAATAATACTGTCATATGGAGGAAAGATTTTAGCCAAACCGTGACAAATATCTGCAGAAACCTTAGAAACTTTCAAGCACGAGTCGTGTGTAAATTATATTTTATATGTAACTTACGACCTCAGAAAGAATGCAATGTGTGTTACGGAGTTCAAGTGTATAGATTTGTTTAGAGGAGTAATAATTCTTAATTTAAGAAAATCAGAATAGTTCAAAAATAGCCTACATTCTGTGGACCAAATGAAGGAAGACGTGATGTTCAGTGCTGGCGGTATGTGTATTTATTCCTGTTCTCATACAAGCTATTAGATCACTGGAAAATATTGAAATGGCAAGATAAGAAGGAAAGGAAGAAATTGGCAATACGTATCGTTCAGTAATCGTGTAGGTACATTACCGCCAGTGAAAAGGATTACTCTGATTTGTATCATATATATATATATATATAATAATTAGGTAACCCGACGGCAATATTTAATTCATCTAAAGCCAAGTGCATAAAGGTAAAGATGTCTGAAATGGAAAATATTTTCAACTCCCATCAGATTTCGCTCTAAGCAGGTCTTCGATGTATGTATATTAAACTCCCATAGACAAACACACACACACACACATACCCACGTGACCGACACTTGTTTCCTAACAAGGATATCACTTGTGCTTACTGACTGGTAGAGCACTGCCTATGTGAGATGAATCAAAAGCCCCCCCCCTCCTTCCCCCCGAAAAATAAAACAGGAGGAAGAGTTGGTCATTCCCTCCAGACGCTACCTGAAGAACTCAGCATGAAGTCGCGTTCTGGTAAAATATATAGGATCCTTTCTTTATTTTTTGTAACACAATCATTTCTACGGAGAAATAAATCAACAGCGTTTAAAATTCAGGAATTTACTTCGAAGTGTAATGGTAGGAGGAGTGGCAAGCAGCGAGTTTGGGATTTCAGCTATTATTCATCTCATTTGTTCAATTATATCGCATTATTTTAACAGTGTTAAGAAAGAATTCCCATTCTTTGTAACCTTCACTTGCTTCTTTTTATATAAGCATGTAGGAATCCGATTCGTTCAGTTGTTTTATTCAAGATTAAATAAAATTAGTCATGAACAAGAAGAGGAAGTAAGGAAACTGAGAGAGACAATCTAAGGAGCGATTTTGTCTCTCTCTGTCTCTATCTCTAAGAGCAAGTCAGAGAAGTTGAGGTAGGAGAAAAAATAAAAAGAGTCAAAACGCGTGGGCACATTACAAGAGAGAGCTGTACATCATAACTTCTCCTAGAAAGCAACATAAAAATAAATGTAAAAGGAACGAGCAGAAATAGAACAAAAAGGGACAGAATATATAATTTTACAGCCCAGCTTTTCTTTCTGTCCAGCAGTAGTAACCCAAAAAATGTGCCGTGCATACGCAATGTTAAATCAAACAAATGCCAGTAGTAGGCACTGATACGTCACAACTATGAAAACTGTCACTGGTTTATAAACAGACACTAGCTTTAAACCAGGGATTTTAGAGGTATTTTGTGCCTATACACTTTTAAACTATTGTTAGATGTACTAAAAAACAAATTATAAAAATTTGTATTACATTCTTATAATTTACATTCCTTTCCTTGTAATCCATCTCAAAGAAATTGTTTCCAGTTCGGTCCATTGTAAATATAAAACATATTTAGCAGCTTATTTACCTTTCTTAATGCGCAATAAACATATTTTCAAATTTGTCAATATAATTAACAAGGACGTACTGAAGAAACTACTGACTGGGGGTGCACCAGTGCATTCGCAATCTAGCCTACACCCACGTCACAATTGTCCCAGCACTGAAATTTATTTAAGTTTATGTACTCAGGCCATGAAGTACATTCCCTCGTCCGTCGTTTTAAGATATTACAATCATTTATTGTCACTGACATTTAAGTATGTCTATTATTCTACGTACTATTGTTCTCTACTACTTCCTACCTACTGGTATCAACGTTCCCTGTTCTCCTGCAAGATGTTTATATGTTTTGCCAGAATAGAGGTTATTGTGATACAGCCCTATTCTGATGACCTGTAAAATGGGTTCATTTCAAGCTACAGTGGCTTCCCTCTTATAAAGTTCCATAAATTACATTATACGTTAGTTATCTGTGATGTTTTACTCGAAGTTGTCATGGTAGATTTCGTGATGGAGTTTATCTTCGAAATAATATCTAGTTTTGCAGATGTGTGTGAGTAACTAGGCCTGCGTTGTAGATAAATTTTGAGGGATGGATTTTCGTCTATTGTGTGTCTTATATATGTATAGTTAGAGGCCTCTGCGACGGGCTGATCACTTGTTCAAAGAAGTTCTACCGAATGTGTGTGTGTGCGGAATAGAAACCTCGAAAAACGAGGCAGTTTGAGCCCGATTTGGGCTCTAGCGCCACAAAAAAAGTGCGATACGAGGCAAAATGGGGAGTCTCGTAATTTGCAACTGTCACCAAATGCAGTTACAATTCTGTGCGAAATTCAAGGAGAATGGGATTAGTGGGGAAAGGTAGCAAGTGTGGGATAAGTGAGAATGCTTATAAAATTTTAGTCCGCAACTATGAAAATAAGATTCCAACTTGAAAAACCTAGGCATAGATGGAAGAGTCATAATTTATATTAAAATGATATTTAGCCTAAATTAACACGGTGTGCCTCGGAACAGAGGGCAGAGAAGGGTTGTTGTGAAACAAGGCAATGCGATTTCATGTTCCATAGAAAGTGGTGAACTTCTTGACAATTGGGGGAGCCGGAATAGTGCAGTCAGTATAGTGACTAGGTTATGGCTTGGACGAGGAGAAATCATGGTCCGATTCCCGGCAGTTCCAAAAATAACCTCTTCTCCAAGGGATCAGAGACATGTCTGGTTACCACGCAGTTTCATGTACGAAGGGTAACGGCAGTGTGAAGCTGACCACTCACAGTCATCTAGAGCCTACCATAAGAATACGTGAAGCCTGAAGCCATACTGCTACTTCTCCATACACGTTCATATCCTTCATAGGGAAAATTACATCTTCACCGCCTTAAGGCTACTATTAACATTAACATAAAATGTTCAATGCACACGTCACACCAAAACATGACTGCAAATTGTATGTATCCATTCATCAATCAATCAGTCCACTCAACCATGCATGTATTTTTACTTCTTTATCACTTTTACGTTCTGCGCTATAGTTGACCTCATATAATCAATTTTTAATAAATTAATTTAATTTTTTTATGAGAAATTCCAGGGAAATCTCCCAAAGACATAAAAAGTAGTTTATATAAAAATGGGCTTGAAACAGAACAGTACACCGAAGCCTTCTATATGACGTTGCGGATGATTGTGATGAAGATAATGATGATAATAATGTTTGTTGTGGTGAATTAGGTGATTTTATTATTATTTATGGTGGTAATGGTGGTGGTACCTTACTTATATGATTTTTTACCGGAGCACAAATATGTGTGTAGGCTATGGCACGACTAGTGTGGCTGCTGTACTAAAATAGAATTAATGTAGTGAGTGTCATTCCAGGCCACCCAAACTAAGCGAAACAGAACTCCGTTAGGGATCTTTGAAGATGAAATATGCGGAAGGCTAGACAGAAGATATGGCCGTATGCACTGTGTGCAAAGAGCTATGAAGAAATGTACGCGTCTGAAAACATCATGTATGAGTAATGGAACTAATCATTTTCCTTATGGGTCCCTTAATTAATATGTAATGAAAATGTTGCGGCCAACGGAATATTGTTACGTCACATAACTATCAAATAGCCTATAAAAACCTTCATCAACGGTTAATTTCCACAAAGGGATTTTTAAAAACTTGTATAGAGAGTAAAGAAAGAAAAAGGCTCGTAGGTATACAAGGCATTATGAAACAACTAATTACACTTGGGGTTCATTTTTTGATATTAAAAGATCACCATGCATATTCGTCTATAAACTTTAATTAACAAATCTCGCCAAGTACAGTCGGTGCTCCGTTCAAGTGGAAATATCTTCTATGGATTCAATTACTAAGTATACAATAGCAAACCGGCCAGGCTAACCACGTTACCAAAAATGGTTACTATAATTAAACACATACAACTGATGTAAAAGTCATGGTAAGCTGAGACCTACAAGAATACGAGTAGCATTATAATGTCTCTTTCAAAGGCATTAATCTGAAAAGATAAAACTAAATATGGAGCGGATTCAGTTAAATTTAATCGTAAATATCTCTTTTCCACCTTGTATCTCAGGAAGTCTACCTATTGACTTATATAAAACAGCACTCCGTGTCGTACGAATTTCAATGAAATAATAATATTCACACAGCTGGCCAAGAAATTCTACGAAAGACATGGAAGCCGTAAATTTATTAAAGTGTCCGCAGAACCCACTACCAGTTCTTATCCTGCGTCCACCTTGTTCTATCCTCGCCTAAGTCTTAATTTTGTCACTCATCCTATAGTAGGCTTTCGTGAGTTTTCCGGGACTGTTTCTGTGAGGTTTTCAGGCTAGAAACCTACGCGTAGGCTCTTAACCTTAGCATTTACATTTGCTAAGTGTGCAAACTAGCTCACGCTCTCAATTTCCTAGCCACAAATATATTGAAAGATTGGCATTTATGTAAATTATTATGCTGATATTATGTATTAATTAATTGGCATTTAGGTGTGAACGTTGCTCCCATTTTCCAGGAAAGAACGAGGATTCAGGGTGTTTTAGATGGTCTGAGGAGAAAATTCGATTCTAAGAGGGCGCAAGTAATTGAATGATAGCGAAAAATGCATAATAAGGTACTTTACAATCAGTAATCTCCACCAAATATGATTATGATTATGAAATACAAACGGGTGGAATAAGCTAGACATGGAGCGCATGAGAAATGCGCATGCCTACACAATTTTAGTAAAAGCCCTGATAGAAGGAGATAGTTTGAAAGAGATAACAGTTTAATATAAAAATGTGATTCAAGGTAATAAAGTTGGTGTATGAAGAACAAACAGGCTGTTCCAAGATAAGGTTTAGGAAGTGGGGCATGTGGAAGAGCAGAAATGAGTAAATCTTATTGCTTTGAAAATCTGAATGAAAGAATTCACAGATTTAGGCGTAGGCGTCAGGATCATATTAAAGTGGATCTTAAGAAAATAGAGAGATTTTTAGTCTAGAATCAGCAGAATTAGTCGGACATGAATTTTCATGAAAAATACTCTAAAAGTTTTAGTTGAAAATCGCGGCACAAAAGATTTAAGTGACTGACAGCAGGTGGCAAGGAAGTGTAATTGCAGATCGTAAAAATATGGGGTGTGTGTTTGTGGGCTTCGTGTTGTTGTCCTGAATATGTTCAAATAACAGACATTTGTAAACACGATGATAACATTTAAGGTTCTATAAATAAATACGGAACTGATTAATCTGATGAAATAGCCCCAATTATCAATTGGTTACGGAAAATTCTCTGACATGGAGTTCGTTAACCTATTTAGTATGGTATGTTTTGCCTTCATGTTATGTCAGCTGCAATATAAGAGTGTTTTGTTTTCGTTAACAATTAAAAACACAGTACTGAGCTTGTCGAAATGTAACACAAAACATGACCAGTGTTTCACGGTGCAGTTGTTTGCTGTTGTTGTAGCTAAACTCCGCTACGTAATGAAAAATAATGACAAGCTCCGATGGTCCCTATTCATTGGCTACTAACACACCGTCATGCCTACGCCTCTGTAAAACAAATCTCATTAAAGTTCCTAATTGACACATGACATCACTGCACCCATAAATTATTACAGCAGTAAGCCAAAAAGTTGTTCTGTTCTCTTCAAACTTTGACGTGACGGAAATTATCGTCCAAAGTTTCACTGATCGAGGTACGAATACCGAAACACTTGTTTATCAATCATCGTAGGTTATGAATTGTTGCTCAGAATAAAATGTTAATAAATGTAATCTGATGGTTAATTGATTTAAGATTAGAGTGTGCGCCAGATGAGTTTCTTAAACTTGATTTCAGAACTCACTTGTTCTGAAACTCACAGAATCACCTTCACAGTAGGTCCCAAAAAAACAGAATTCTTTCTGACTGGTATTCGGGATGTGCCCAGTTCCAACCACGGGCATGCGACGCATTCTGTTGTGTCAGCTTTCGGTGGATTTCATCAATCTCGCCAAAGAAAATACGCCCTTTACATAACCTATAAAAATAAGAAAGGACCTCTCTTCTAAATACGTAACTTCATGGCAGAAGGTCTTCCTTGTAATTTGAAGTAAAAAATGTAAAAGATGAACGTGTTCCCCATCCACGTCATGAAGGCAAAAGGGCGAGCAGAAGTACAGCTTCGTTCACACTTAACTTCGGCACTAGATAGAGATGAGTGACAAACGTCAGGCTCCGGACTTTTTAACCCCAGGAAAGTACAACGGTATCCTCGAACAGGAGGCCGGGTTGACCCCAGAACCCGCTGGATATTTTGGAGAAGAGAAATATATCTTTCAACTCCCGGGATTGGAACCCCAGACCGTCCGGGGTGTAGCCTAGTGAAAGTTGCTCATGAAATTCTCTGGACTACATCCCAACAAAAAACAGGCATATATATATATATATAT
>Ga0136643_10017895_pt1 | contig 10676 bp, 6 predicted proteins | sample TergutLab28metaG_FD_96883 | JGI IMG/M metagenome (GOLD analysis project Ga0136643, IMG submission 96883) | Labiotermes labralis P1 segment gut microbial communities from Petit-Saut dam, French Guiana - Lab288 P1 (version 3) (version 3) | ecosystem: Host-associated > Arthropoda: Insects >... | reverse complement strand
TTATCTACTGCTCAACATGTTTCAGACGTTAATACGTCCATCTTCAGGAGCTTGCGACTACTTGTTGCGTTACTGTGTAGGCTGACTTGAGGCGTGCTGGTGTTATGTAGCGGGATTGTCTGTTGGTGATGTGGTATCCGAGTGCAGGCTGAACCAGCCTACACTCGGATACCACATCACTAACAGATAATCCCGCTACATAACACCAGCACGCCTCAAGTCAGCCTACACAACGCAACAAGTAGTTGCAAGCTCCTGAAGATGGACGTATTAATGTCTGAAACATGTTGAGCAGTAGATAATAAAGCAAGTGTCATCTAGTTGGTCAACCTTTATTCAAATGATCTCCGATATTGCTGTTGAGATCTGGATGTAGATATTTGGCATGCAATGCATAGCAGCACGATAGGACCAGAATGCACTGCTGTTCAGTGCACTCAACGTAACAGTTTCGAAAGTTGTATGGGAAAGTATTACGGAAAAATTATAACAAGTTTTGAAAAGTGAAGTTATATAAAGCGGTTTATTGACCACAAAGCCGTTGTGGGATTAAGAGGAACAAATTTAAAGAAATAATCAATGGATGAGTTAATTAGCAATGCTTCATGATGGTAATTCCAAAGTAGCGGCGAGAGATTTTCATATAAAATTGCTGTCATGAATGTTAGATGTTCACACATCAATTTAACATGAAAATAGGAACAAAAAACGAATCACGTGTTTGGAAACATATACTGTTTGGAGTTTCTCCATCGTGCTAATTTGAAACACAAACAACACCACAATGTTGTGTGGACAGGATCGGCACCCGTTCTCAGGTAAATGACTGAGTGAAAGACTGACCTGTGAATGAAAACCGACAGTGTTCCAGAAAAGCGGGTTTTTGTTTCATTTTAAATAGAGATTATTGAAGAAGTCCAAAGAGTAAGTGTACACAGTATGATAAGAGCATCGTCAGAACCCAAAGGAATTGGATTAATCATAAGGTTCGTCATCCCTGTTGTGTTCATAAATAAACTACATTGGAGTGTATGTACTTGTCTAACACAACTTTATTTTATGGTAGAAATATGTATAGAATTTAATACATAAAGAACAACTACATATTTCGGCACTTGACAGTGGCCATCTTCAGGCTGAGAACGAAAAAACTAATTAAGCAGCTATATTCGACTTACGTGGGCTGTATATAGCCCACATTAAGTCAAGTATAGCTCTATACAGCTGTATACAGCCCACATAAGTCAAGTAAAGCTGCTTACTTAGTTTTTTTATTCTCAACCTGATGATGGCCATTGTCAAGTGCCGAAACATGTGATTGTTCTTTAAGTAGTAAATTTCTATGTATATCTCTACCTTCAAATAAAGTTTTGTTAGGCAAGTACATTCACTCCAATCTAGAATTGGATTAAAATATGGTATAGACTTCTGTCTCTCATCCAACACACAAGTCAGGTGTTATCGGTTCATCCTTATGTTCGTTGCCCCTGTAAATTAACTGCGTATTATCGTTGAAATTTTGTGTTCATGGTTTGAAAATTAACGGGTCATGCGGAAAACAACAAACATGGACAGCAATGGCTCAGAAACGACTGCCTACGGCCTGCCACTAGCTGCTAAGGCAGAGAATATTTTCTTCCGCACCGCGTGGGTACAAATTCTTTTGTTCAGTCACCGTTCTGTCTATCCAGCAGAACGTGGACACTTTACGACGTGTGAAGTTGCCCGTTCATTTCCATCCAGCAACGAAATAAAAAAATGCTTGAAATTTTATAAGCAGTCATGTGACGAAGCTTAATTAATCACGGTGAGGAAGCCACGTTGTTATGCCTTAGACATACGGGCATATGACCGCGGGACATATAAAGTGTGTTTTATGAACCTTAAGTTTCATCGCACAAACGACAAGCTTTTTAGAGACTTTACATTCTGGATCAAATTTTAAGGACGTTTATGTATTTAACACACTTGAAATAAAATGCTAAATGTTGTGATGCCTTACAAGAGAGAAGTCCTACCTTGAAAATAAACGTGAAGGGCTGGAATGATTGTGAGGTGCGAGTGCTGAGGTTTTCAAAGATGTGAAAATTTAGAACATTTCTTGGATTCCTAGGATGTCAGACCGTGTAGTCCAGTGGGTATTTATCATCTAGGATGTCAGATCATGTAGTCCAGTGGGTCTTTGTCATCTAGGATGTCAGACCATGTAGTCCAGTGGGTATTTGCCGTCTAGGATGTCAGACCGTGTATTCCAGTGGGTTTTTGTCGCCTAGGATGTCAGACCGTGTAGTCCAATGGGTTTTTGTCATCTAGGATGTCAGACCATGTAGTCCAGTGGGTCTTTGTCGTCTAGGATGTCAGACCATGTAGTCCAGTGGGTCTTTGTCATCTGGGATGTGAGACTGTGTTTTCCAGTGTGTCTCTGTCGTCTAGGATGTCAGACCGTGTATTCCAGTGGGTCTTTGTCATCTAGGATGTCAGACCATGTAGTCCAGTGGGTCTTTGTCATCAAGGATGTCAGACCGTGTATTCCAGGGGGTCTTTGTCGCCTACGATGTCAGACCGTGTAGTCCAGTGGGTCCTTGTCGTCTAGGATGCCAGAACGTGTAGTCCAGTTCGTCTTTGTCGTCTACAATATAGATGACGACAACAGGTTCCTGTTACAAACTGATAATGACCTACAAGCCGACACGTTGTCGTAATACAGGCCATATTAACAGAAAATCATCTACAATGCTGTAATTTCCGGTAATGCTGACGGCTGAACCAGTTCAATAACCGAGGCTGTAGCATGACATCACTTCAATCGTTCCTCGCAACGGACCTCTAGGTAAGAAAAACCTGATTGTGACATGTTCGTATTCCAGCAAGGTCAACATATACAGTAAGAGCAAAAAGGCCGGTCGTGTGTGATTGCATCCACTTTGCGGACAGTGAATCAATCAGTCTTTCACTTACGTTTGCAGTGAGAAATCCTATCAATAATGCAAGAGCGAATCAATTTCATTATTCTGATTCCATGCAGTCCTCGTAAATGGCCAGCCTAAACCAAGGGATAGTGCTGGTTGTTCAGACCTGTAGTACACCTGAGCACTGATGATCCGTAAGAATCTTGTGTGGGATGATAATTACAAAGAAACTGACGTAATATTGACGTCAACATCAATATCGCATTGGTTTCTTTGTTTCTATCGGTTACTTTCCCTTTGGTGCAACCCCGCAAAAATAAGTCATAAGGACTGAGACCGATACTTCGCGGAAGCCATTCTGTTGTTCCTCGACGCCCAATCCACCGACCAGTAAAATGGTTATCAGGCCGAGCAATATAGGAAGCGCTGTGTGTTCTGGTGTTCCATCTTGCATAAAGTGAAATTGTTCATAACTGTCATCCTGAGAAACAACAGGCAACATGAAATTATCAAGAATTCCTTTCAGGAGGTCACGGGCATTTAACATAACATATTTACTATGAAAACCAGCGGCCGATTCTATTGGCTCGGGTCTTAGTATCTGAATTTTCAGTTCCATAGAACTTTTATTTCCGGATTTTCACACTCAGGTGTAACATCACACAACTTTCGATGTGTCGATGCACCTATTTCGCAATATAGGAATTAAAATACGATGTCATATAAAAGACGAAATAGAAAGGTAAAATGATCCTGTTACAGGCCCGGTGTGACCCAGAGTGTGGGTAGAGATATAGCTCTACTCTTCCATGACCGCGGCACTAGAAGGGGGTGAGTGGTCAGCAGCACGCCCCGGCCGCACTTTACCCCCGGGAAAGAAACGGTACCCCTTTTACAGAAGGCTGGGTGGGCCTCAGGACCAGTCTGGCGGGGCGGAAAATCTCGTCCCCACCGGTATTCGATCTCGGACAGTCTGGCCTGTAGTCAGTCGCTATACCGACTGAGCTACCGGGCCCACAAAGGATGAAATATGGGTTCTAGTATGTAACGAGTGTTAAGGAGAAATGATAAAAACCGTACAGATTCTAACACCGTAGAATACCACTAATTAAGGTTCCGCCGTACTGAGGTTTACTCGTTGTCAAAATCGCTCTTACAATCGCAATATATTTGCCGAAAATATCGATTTCCTAAGGAGAAAACCACCATGCTACATTTAATGCACAACGTAGTAGATAATAATATTATACTCTAATGTTTTCTTCCGTTTGCTGTGGATAGGTTTTGTCTTTCGTCTTCTTAGATTTAATTTTATATGGCTTTGTTTGTGCCATATTGAGAAAATCTTCTTCTCTTACTTCAATAATGTTTCGAATCACTAACAGACGTGTTTCTGATCAGTAATGCAGTATTTGAAGTGTTGTGTTTCCGCAGTTGTTCCCAGTCGTACTTTCTGATTCGATCATTTCCCAGATAATACCCATTCAGCAGTTCCACAGAAATGTTCGTATCATCATCATCATATAGCCTACCTTAAAAGAGGTCCATACACTCTTCAAAGGACAGTTCGCCAGATAGTGCTCTTTCTTTCACTCTTCAGTACCCTCTCCTTTCCCTAACATCACCCGTAGCTGCGAACGTATTCTTCGTATATCGTACAAAATTGTACCATAATTTAAAATATCTTTCTGCACAAAGTTTCGTACGAAAATAATTCCGAACTCATTTATTATCAGTTATGTTTGTAGGTTCCGTTATATTGCAAGGACCCACTTACAAGTTACGTTATGTAACAAGAACCCAATTACACGTTCCGTTACATTGCAAGGACCCACTTACACGTTCCGTTTTATTGCAACGACCCACTTACACGTTCCGTCAGATTGCAAAGACCCACTTACACGTTCCGTTATTTAGCAAGAACCCAATTACACTTTCCGTTACATTGCAAGGACCCACCTACAAGTTACGTTATGTAGCAAGAACTCAATTACACGTTCCGTTACATTGCAAGGCCCACTTACAAGTTAAGTTATGTAGCAAGAACCCAATTACACGTTCCGTTACATTGCAAGGCCCACTTACAAGTTACGTTATGTAGCAAGGACCCAATTACACGTTCCGTTATATTGCAACTACCCACTTACACGTTCCGTCAGATTGCAAGGACCCACTTACACGTTCCGTTATATTGCAAGGACCCACTGACACGTTCTGTCATATTGCAAGGACCAACTTACAAGTTCCGTTTTATTGCAAGGACCCACTTAGAAGTTCTGTTTTTTGCAAGGAACCACTTACACGTTCCGTTATATTGCAGGGATCCACTTACACGTTCTGTCATATTGCAAAGATCCACATACCCATTAATTTGTATCAAACAAGACGGGTAAAGTTGTAACGTTTCTAGCTTGTATTCTGGAGGTTCCTTTTCGGGTCTCAGCCGGGACTCTTACTACCCCATCGAGGTCTTCCTCAGCCCTTCATATAAATGTCAGTATAGTACCTACCTCAAATTAGGCCAAGACTATTTTCTTCCACAACCTTTCCAATTCATTTTTATCATCTTACATTCCGACCTTACACGTCCTAAGATACCAACAGCATCTCCCAGCAACACATTACACAAATGTTTTCTCATGAAAACTTATGGGTTTAAAACGTGTCAGTAGGCACCAGAAGGACACACACAAACCCTACCTCCCTTCACACAAACACACACACACACACACACACACACAGTATGCAATCACTTCTTCACAATTCCCTTCACCTTCATCATCGGCTTCAGCTGTGAACGAAAAATCCTGATGGTCAATTCGGATTGTTTTGCCAACAGAAAGAATTCTATAGCCATAAACTTGGTCCATGTCAAAGCAAACTACACATAACAAGACAAGGCAAAAGAACACGGACAGAGTGGTATTTCCTGAACGGGATTCAAAGCCATGACCCCAGCGTACAAGCTACTTATAATTGCACATGATAAAGACTGGAGCCACTGCAATCTTATGAAAGGAATATAAATAATTCAAGTGTTGAATTTGTTATGAAACAGATTTGTGTGATGTAATTAAACTGTTATTTGTAACAAGAAACTGCGAGAGAAATAGAATGTTAAGTTTGTGACTGCGTACTAATGTATTCGCGCCTTATAAGCTGGTTGTTAATTGTTTTAAACATATAAACTGAAAGGCGTTAAATAATGTGCAATAATTGTATGCATAATTCATTCGGTAGCGAATTTATGCAATCGGCTACAAAACAAAAAGAAACGCGCCTCCAGTCATCATTCTAGCCACATTTTAAAGAAAGGGAAAGTACAGTCACTACGAAAAAGAAAGCCAATACCCCAGGTCTACAGTTACGTTACGTTACGTGGGTGCCAGACACTCTTTAATACGAAAACAAGTGGACAATTTACCTTATACCTTACGCTATTAATCAACAGAGCTGTCAGTGATGGATTAAATTGCTTAATCCTTGCTGTCAATACGAAAGAATATGTATTGCGATTGATTTATTTTGCAGAAGAGTGGGGATCATGTGAATGTAATTGGCCGGAAGGTCCAGGGACAAGTAATGGCGATACGTTACTTCGCTTCAGGACCGAAAAAGAAAAGTTGTCGGGATCTAAAAAAAAATGCGACTTACTACGAAGACTAACAGACTCCTGGGTTCCACCTGTCACACGCTAGCGATTGGTTTCTTGTATATAAGGACCTTGCAGCATGCGCCATTCACACAGAAGCTTTTTGCACTTCGTCGAGTATTTAGCGTCTTTGCAGGACACCAGGGATAGACGAAATATTGGAATTTATAAACATGACTTATATTACCAAGGTAAGACGAATGGCAACAATGCAGCTATATCGTTTAAGTAAACGGTAATTTAAATGCACTCTATCAGCTGCAAAGGTAATTTAATAATGAAGAAGAAGCGACAGTGGGCAAGAAAGTATAAATTCCAGGTAAATGAAAACAGAATTGTCAGAGAACTGTTTTGATAGACGGTACAGGAAATAAGTGAGCAGCGTGGGTTGTTAAATGAAGAGGAAAGTCAACGTTTAGAGTAGGAAAAGGTATGTAGTCAAACACAACTAGTTGTGTTTGACTACATACCTTTTCCTAGTTTCACACACACAACGGGGATGACACACTTCCTAGTTCAGCGTTTAGAGATTTGAAACGTTTTGTTGACCGTGCATCTCAGTTTATTTATCTCAGTATTTAACCAACTTGATGCACAAAATTTGTTTCACAGTAAGTTTTATTTCATGCATCTACATGTTTCGAGCACATGTGCTCATCACACCTATAGGTGTGATGATACCAGAGGCTGTGTAATGCAATTTTGACCTCCTGATGATGAGCACATATGCTCGAAACATGTAGATGCATGAAATAAAACTTACTGTGAAACAAATTTTGTGCATAAAGTTGGTTAAATACTGAGATAAACGTTTAGAGAATTCACGTAATCTTATCGGTAGAGTTGTGCCGGACACGTCGCTTGGGTCGTGGGGAAAACGAAGATGTGGGGTATGCGTGGGAAAGTCTGCGGAGTAACGACCAGTTGAAAGGGGAATGGGATGTACAAATGTAACCTTAATTGTTTCGTGTCTTGTGAGGACAAGAGGTGGAAGAATCATGTTTTCCGATGGCAGGCTTCGAAAGTAACCGTGTTTGTAACTCGGCTCCTACAAGCAGACAGTTCAACTAAGTAAGAACGAGGGTAACACATTTTTTGTAATGTGTTTAACGACATTTTCTGAACCGTGTAAGTTATTTAGCATTGACTAGAAAGAGTGTTTGGGTGAACCGAGCCTAAGTTCAAGTACGTTTTTATCAGTCATGAAGGAATAGAAGAACCCTAAGAAAGAATACAGCCTGCCAATATGGACGGTTTCAGGTTTTTATATATGAATGTGGAAGCTTTTGAATGTAAAGCTAGGCTGCTAACATTCAAACGCAATTTTCGTTTTAAAATAGGAAATAGTGAAACGGTGAAGAGTGGGAGAGAGGTAAAGTGAATTGAGGTAAGGTAAGCTTCACCTTAGGACAGGCCGCGAAGGGGGAGGAAAGGTATAGGTATAATTCTACTCTCTCTTTAACTTCGGGGATAGATTGGGTTGTTAGTTAACGCTTTGATCCGGCCACTTTACCCCCGGAAAGACTCGGTACACATTGTACGGGAGGCTCGGTGTACTCCAGGCCCTGTCTGGATGGGTGCGGAATATCTGGTCCCCACCGCGATTCAATCCCCGGACCGTCCAGCCCGTAGCAGGTCGCTATACCGACTGAGCTATCCCGGTGGTCCGACTCATTCAACAGTCAGCAGTAAGGGCTGAGAAGGACTAGGGGGAAATCCGTTCAGGACATCTGATAGCCAGGTTGCGATAAGCGGTTATGTCCTCATTGAGGTCTAGATCCTAAACGGTGAACCAAATTTCTCTTTCAATTTCACAGAGACACAGTGGCCGTCATTCCTATATTACCAACCAAAATGAGACAAAAAAGTCTTGAATGACAAAATATGAATTAAATTAAATATATTTATAATGTGATAATTATTTAGTCTGTTAAAAAGTGTCAAAATAATTACAGGAAACAAGGACATCTCACAGAAGTTAGAATGTTTCTGTTTATCCAAAGTCTGTGTTTCCTTTTCCAGGTCGTGAGTTTGGTAGTCGTGATGGCATTGTCTGCATTGGCCATGCCTGTATACGAGGAACACCAACAAATAGAGGAACATCACCACGTGAGTACACAAACGCAACACTACACAATACACAATCCGTCATGGTACATAAATTGGTTTCCTTAAAAACTGTTAGCCATTTGTCGAATATGCTAATGATATTAATACAATACCCCTTGCAGACTCTGCTTCCTCCGCTACATGGAGAACCATTTTATTTATTACAATTACTGCTTCATCTGTTACACATGGCATGGCCTGTCATCAGGACGAGGGAACAGACTTCGACCTGAACACATGGGTCAAATCCTCGTCGTATTTAGGACGACCGGGATGGTACATGACACGCCTTATAATGTTCTTTCGAGACGAGGTGCATTTTTTTTGGTAACGCTTAGTGAGCAGAAATATTGAGGAGCTTCCTAGGGCTACAGATAAGAAGACATCATCATTGTCCCTGTCATCATCACATCATCACCATAAATATCACCTAGTATTTCGAGAGGAAAATCTGAAGGAAATATTTTTAGGATCTCGAAACAGATGGGAAGACAGCGCTGTGATGAAAATTATGAATATTTTTGTTATTATTACACTGATATAAATAACATGGAATATATATGTGGTGTGTGGTTCTAGAGCACTTTTGTCTGACTGATGACAGGAACCAGTGATGGGCGGATTTAACAAAGTCGGGTAGATTACTGATAGAGATATTATTAACTTGAAGAAGGCGTCTGCTTTATTGGGTTCCAAAATTACAACAAAAAAAAAAGAAAAAAAACAATTACTACTACTACTACTACTACTACTACTACTACCACCACCACCACCAGAGAAATTAAATCTTTGGACCGAAGAAGTAAATTAAGAATTTTTTAAATAAAAATCCGCAAAACACTAGAAGAGACTGCCACCACCAGGATTCGCACTGGGGCATCTTGGATAAAAGTGACACATTACCGAAGAAGCTACCTTGCTCAGTAGAGTTTATGCATTGTGCCTTCTTTCAATGCAGTGCCATTAAAATATGGGGATACTGACTGGTCAAGGATTATGGCTGCAATGAGCAGCCATTAACATCATTCATATTCTTTTGGTCACTGGTGTTCTGGATCAGAAGGTTTTCCAAGTATCGATCTTGGCGTGCTACTGTAAAGTTCTAGGTACCTTTTGCTGTGACCGCTCTGTATTTTGAAATAGAATTTGAAAGAATTTGACATTCAGGTGACCGTGCATCGTGATAAATTCCTATAACAAAACAAACCAGATGCACTAATTTCTCAAATTTATTTTTGGAATAAAACTCTACATGTTTCGGACAGTTCCTCTGTCCATCGTAAGGAATTTCTCACTGTGCACACAACAATGGTATATGTCACACAGGTTAGCTGACAGTTAATGACTTCACACTTCATTGCACAGACTTTGATCCCGTCGGCATATGAAGTAAAATTCCTGGTTTATACGCAGAAAGTACCAGGTTAGACTGTTGGCCGGGACACCGACTAACCTGACTTAGATGTTTCGTGGTTTTACTCTGTCTTTCCAAGCAAATGCATGGTTAGTACCTCATACTAGACCACGACTGCTTTCTTTGGTACCCTTTACAATTAATTCGTCATGAATCACATAGAGCTGATGCCATATGATGTGCTCTTTTACAAGCGTTCACAAAATTTTGAAGAGCGACTATTAGCCTCGTCATGCCTGTCTGTCCGTCTGTCCATATGAAACAACTTGCCTTTCACTGGACGGATTTTCATGAAATTTTATATCTGTGTATTCTTCGAAAATTTATTAAGTGAACGCTTCATCGACCGCCTCTGTGGTCTAGTGGTCAGAGTTTCTAGCTACAGATCCAGAGGTCCCGGGTTCGATCCCCGGCGCTACCAGATTTTCTGAGTAGTAGTGGGTCTGAAACGGGGTCCACTCAGCCTCGTGAGGTCAATGAAAAAAGTAGCGGCTCCAGGTCTAGAAAACGGAGATTAACGGCTGTGGGGACCCGTTGCGCTGACCACGTGACACCCCTCTATCCGCAAAAGTTGGCACTAACTTCGCCGACC
>Ga0136643_10017889_pt1 | contig 10679 bp, 9 predicted proteins | sample TergutLab28metaG_FD_96883 | JGI IMG/M metagenome (GOLD analysis project Ga0136643, IMG submission 96883) | Labiotermes labralis P1 segment gut microbial communities from Petit-Saut dam, French Guiana - Lab288 P1 (version 3) (version 3) | ecosystem: Host-associated > Arthropoda: Insects >... | reverse complement strand
GCAAGTCAAAACTCAGTTCCATTCCCTCACTTATCCATTTATTTTCCGGCTTATTCATCACTTCACGAATATCATTCATTACATCATGTTTTGTGACATTCGGCAAAAAACCAAGTGCTCCGCACAAATGTGCTTCATTCGGCACCATAGATGGCCAAACGCCTGCATTAAGCTTACCGACAGTGAGCAACATCGGTCTGTCCATACCTTTAAACATTCCATAATCCTTAGAGCGCTCATACAATTCTGCATGATATTGCTTGAGAACATCAATTGCCGCAATTGCCTTAAACAGCGCACTCTGGGTAGGCCCTGTACTTCCTGAGTGACCTGACACTCCATAAAAACGCATATTATACCAAATTGCGCCACGCATTGTACTTCCAAGTCGCAACTCTGTCGGTTCAAGGTTCACCACTAAATCTGCATGGAAATTCGGAAAATGTTCCAGCATAGCTAATGTTCCATTTCCGCCAAATTCTTCTTCTACCACCAGATGGCACACCAGTTCATTTCGCAACTGTGGTAGGTCGCGTGCAGCTTTCATCAATAATGCAGTCACCGCAACTTGACCTTTTGCATCACAGGCGCCACGTGCATAAAACACGCCGTCTTTTAATTGGGGATTAAAGGCATCATCTTGGCCATAAGATGGGGGCACAACATCTATATGTGTGTTAAGTGCAATTACTTTCCCTCTTTGTCCCTCGCTTCGCAATAAAATGTTAAACTGCCCATTATAATCTGCTTCATAGCCCGTAGGTGAGTATTCAACATGATTGCGTATGTTATTCGAAATTGGTATTTTTTCACAAGCTACGCCTGCTCCGTCAAGCGCGCGACAAATATAATCCGCTGCAACTCGCTCATTGCCACTTACTGATGGTATTTCAAGGAGTCCAGATAAAAAGTTTGAAACCCATTCATACTGTGACTTAAAGTAAGCACTAATATCATTCACATTCCCTTTATACATAACAGAATAATCCTCCTGATTGCTATTTGCAGTTGCAATGCTCCATAATGGCCTCACTAATCGCTTCATCCAGAACTTCAAAAGCTTCATTTAGTGGCTCTTCTGTTATTACAAGAGGTGGAGCTATTTTGATGGTTGCACCACTTCCCACCGGAGCAAACAGTAAGACACCCTTTTGCGCACATTTAAGCACAATATCAAAAGCAATATCAGCATCCCACTCTTTTGTCCCGGGCTTTACGAATACCAAACAGCCTGTCAAGCCTAAAGTGCTTGCCCATCCGATATTATCTGCGTATTTTGCTTGCAACTCTCTGATCTGTTTATCCATTAAAACACCCATTTTTGCAGAATTGTCTATCAGATTATAAGCTACAATATAGTTGATATTAGCCAGTGCAGCCGCAGAACAAATAGGATTGCCTGAGTGTGTACTTGTCATTTCGTTAGGTCCGTATAAATCCATGACATCCTCACGACCTATTACACAAGAGAGTGGCAGAGAACTTGTGATACCTTTACCACAACAAACCAGATCGGGAACTATGCCTGAATGTTCAAACCCAAACATTTTCCCCGTACGACCAAACGCTGCTTGAACTTCGTCCATCACTAAAATAATATCATGTTCCGTGCAAAAATTGCGCAATCTTTGCATAAAGCCTTTAGGCATAAACTGAACCCAAACACCTTGGAATGTTTCTGCCATAATTCCCGCAATTTCCGAAGGCTTCACATTTTTTTCTTCCAATGCTTTGAGGAACATCGCGAAGCATTTGTCATCAGAATAGTCTGCTCGGCTCTCATCGGCCCATTCATAATAAAATGCATTCGGAAATGGAGCTTGAATGATATCTTTATCATCATTCACGATCCATGCCTTACCCGCAGGTTGACCTCCTGCCAATTGAGATCCCATCGTTCTTCCGTGAAATGCATTATCAAATGTAACTATTTTGATTTTGTCTGCGCCTTTTTTTCGCAACCCATAAGTACGGCACAGTTTAATAGCGCATTCTGTGGCTTCTGAGCCCGTCGTCAGTAAAAACACTTTGTTTAACGGATCTGGCGCAAGTTCACTTATGCGCTGAACTAACTTCATCCTTTGCTCATTCGGAAAGCAGTATGTACTGAGCAGTCCATGCGATGCAACATCTATTACAGCCTTTTGAACATCAGGATTTGTGTGTCCTGAGTTTGCCACAACAACACACGAGGACAAGTCAAGCCATTTGTTTCCCCATCGATCATAAACATGTATGCCCTCTGCCTTATCCCAGAGAACAGGCGGTTGCCCTGTCATAGATCGTGGCTCATATTTGCGCATTTCGTTAATCAGTTCACAAGCCTCGGGTTGCGGAAAAAACGAACCCACTTTCCTATATTTTGTTTCCACAGGGATATTTTTCTGTGGGATTGCCTCGAACACTCTTGCCATGCAAATAATCCTCCTTTTTTTAGATCGTTTCTATACAACCACTTTCGACACTGCGATGAACAGCTTGAGCCATTTTTACTGAAATAAGAGCTTCTTCACCATCGCAATAATAACCCTTGAGTTCTTTCAGAGTTTTCCCATTTCTTAACATCACAGCAAGTTCTGTAAAGTACAACATGGAATTGTATGCATAACCACTGGGTTTACTGCCGTAAAACTTGCTTTCCTCATTTAAAAATGCATAGGTATCGTTTGTCGCAGTACCAGGCATCGAAGAAAGCGCGGATAAGATTCCCCGTGACTCACTATCTACCTCATATATACCTTCACTACCAACTACTTTTATGTTTTGGTTTACATTCGCTGTAAAGCTGTTCGGCAAAATCCATGATGAATCTACTGTAAACACAGCACCGTTTTCAAATCGAAATTGCGCTTGAACAGCATCGTATGTATCAATGCCTATCGATTTTAGTTTATGCTTCGAGCCAACAGCGTGACAACTCACGGGTTTTGAATTTATGAGCCAATAAATAAGGTCATAAAAATGAACACCTAAAAACCAAACCGGCGAGCTGTTGTGCGCCCACGCTTTGAACCATTCAGCAGGAACCATGATTTTATCTTCCATACAGGCATACCCATACATGATTTTTCCCAAATGCCCATCTGCTATTTGCTGTCTCAGTAAAATATGTCCAGGGTCAAATCTCTTGTGATAGTCAACGCAGAGAAGCACATTGTTTTCTTTTGCCGCATTTATCATATCCAGACACCCGTCTGCTGACGTGTCAAGTGGCTTTTGGCAAAGGACATGTAACCCGTGATTAGCGGCATCTACAACCACTTGCCTGTGAAGATAGTCCGGAGTGACCACAGCCACAGCATCAAGATTTTCTTTTGCGAACATTTGCAAATAGTCTGTATAGCCGGTAACGCCAAACTGCTCCTTTTGCGCTTCCAAAACTCCTTCGCTGAGATCTGCAAGCGCAACAAGTTCTATATCACCTTTCAAATGAGCATAGTGAAATGCAGTCAGTATTTGAGTTCCAAAAACGCCTCCACCAATTACTCCAATACGTGGCTTTTTCATAACAATGGTCATTCCTTTCTTTAAACGGCACAAACTGAATGAAACTTGAATGTGCCTATGTATTATGTTTGATTCTTGCAATTTTACGTCTATAAATTAGCCATCACTTCTTCTGAAATATGAAGGGGAGCCAAATTGTACTTGTCCAGCAAGTCACCATGTGGTGCTGACTCCGTGTACATATCATCAATACCTATACGCACTACTTTGGTAGGACACTCGCTACATACAACTTCACATACTGCGCTACCAAGTCCTCCAATGACATTGTGTTCTTCTACTGTCACTATCAAGCCACATTCATTTGCAGCAGCAATCACGCTTTCCTTATCAATCGGTTTCACGCACGGCATTTCAATCACACGGCAGCTAATGCCTTTTTCTTCCAAAATATCCGCAGCTTTTATTGTTCGTGCGACAGCAACACCATTGCAAAAAAGTGCAGCAGCTTTGCCGTGCGATTTTATAACATTCGCTTTACCTATCTCAAAGTCATAGTCCTCATCAAACACCTTTTCCACCGAGCCTCTCCCAATTCGGATGTAAGCAGGGCCGGTGTAGTCAAGCAATTTTTCAGCTATCACTTCCGTTGCAGTTGCATCAGCAGGTACCACAATCACCAAATCAGCTATGCTCCGCAATACCCCTATATCCTCAATCCCTTGATGGGTAACTCCTTCAATATCGCCTGCCAAACCGCCAAGCCCGGCTATTATTTTGACATCTAACTTTGGGTAACATATAAACGTGCGTACCATTTCACATATGCGCATAGATGCAAATGTCGCATAAGTTGCAATGACAACCTTAGCACCGCACGCTGCAGCACCTGCAGCAGCTAACGCCATATTTTGTTCTGCAATACCTATGTTAAGGCTTCGTTCCGGATACTTTTCCATAAACCGTGTGAAACCCATAGATTTGGTTGTATCCGCTCCAATAGCAATGAGGTTTCCAAATTTTTTACCCGCTCTCTCAAGAGCTATACCAAAAGCATCTCTTGTTGTAATTTCATCCATCATAACAGCGTCGCCCTCTCAGCGTTCAGTTCGTTCTTTGCCTGTTCATATTCTTCTTTTGTTGGTATTTTTTGATGCCAGTCATTATTGTTTTCCATAAAACTGACACCTTTGCCTTTAATAGTGTGCGCTATGATACAAGTAGGTGTATCTTTGGAATCACAGGATTCTTTTAATGCTTGCAAAATATCTTCCATATTATGGCCGTCGATTTCCAACACATTCCATCCAAAACCACGCCAAACTTCTTCAATCCGATTTTGCGGAATAATATCCTCCACCGCTCCGCAGCTTTGTAAACGGTTGCTGTCAATAATAGCAATTAGATTATTAAGCTTCAATGCCGAAGCACTCATTGCCGCTTCCCAAACAGCCCCTTCCTGCAATTCCCCGTCTCCCAACACCACAAAGACCTTCGACTGTGTTTTTGCAAGCTTGAGATAGTATGCCATTCCCAGACCGGCCGACAAACCGCAACCCAGAGACCCACTTGTCATATCAATACCCGGTGTTTTTTTCATGTCAGGATGCCCTTGAAGATGGCTGTCCAACCGGCGAAGTGAATACAACCACTCATACGGAAAGTATCCTTTTCGCGCAAGCGTCGCGTAGAGTACAGGACAAGCGTGACCTTTTGAAAGAATGAATCTATCACGCAATTCCCAAGTCGGATTTTCCGGTGCTATTTTCATTATCGAAAAATACAGCTCAGTCAAAATGTCTGCACACGACAGTGCCGGGCCGGGGTGAGATGGTCCGCCCGCTTTATAAGCAATTTCAATGATGTCTTGGCGTATTGTATTTGCTGTTTTATTCAGTTCACTTATCGCAACATCCATCGTATATGGCAATCCCCCAAAATGGCAGAATAGATATTTTAAGACTATCTTATAAACCACGTTTATACTAAAATACCACAAATAACGCATTTGTCAATAGGGTAAAGCAAAAGTCAGGATAATAATGTTTTTCCACCCTTTGCTTGACAGAATTATGCGTAAGGCTCTATATTGTACAATGAATAACAGCAGAATAGGATGATTGAATATGAAAGATTTCACGTTGGAAGTGTGTGTTGACAGTGTTGAATCAGCCGCTTTAGCTATACAAGGCGGGGCAACAAGACTTGAACTATGCTCAAATCTTGTTATAGGTGGAACAACGCCAAGTATTTTTCTTTATAAAGAAATTAGAAAGTTTTCCGACATTCCGATTCACGCAATTATCCGCCCACGTTTTGGGGACTTTTGCAATACTCAAAGTGAATTGCGAATTATGGCGGATGAAGTGAGGCAATTTAGAGACGAGGGTGTAGAGGGTGTAGTCACAGGAGTGCTTCGGCCGGACGGTACTATTGATACCGTTGCAATGGATTTTTTGCGAAAGGCAGCCGGCGGAATGCACTTTGTCATGCATAGAGCCTTTGATATGTCCAATGACCCTTTTGAAGCGATAAAGCAAGCCGAATGTTTGGGCGTCGATACGATTTTGACAAGTGGACAAAAAAATATATGTGTGGATGGAATATCATTAATAAAAAAGCTTGTCAGCTGCACCGATATAGACATTATGGTGGGCAGCGGATTAACTCCTGATTCCATACGTCTTTTTCGACGCACAACCGGAGTCTCTAGTTTTCATCTTTCCGGTAAAGTTATTGTTGATAGTCCTATGCTTTATCGTAATACAGAACTAAAAATGGGATTGCCGTCACACAGCGAATTCGAGTTGTGGCGCACTTCCGCAGAAAACATTGCCATTGTAAGACAAACACTTGAAGAAATAGATTAGTATTGACAAATTAATTTCGATATATTAATATTATAAAATAGTTTTATAAAATAGTTGTTATTTCATCTCGGCAAGGAGAAAATAGCCATGACAAAAATAAAAAGGCGAGAATTAGAAATATTTGCCGCTCAAATAAGGCTTGAAACTTTTAGGGAAATATCCGACTTGGGTTTTGGTCACATTGGCGGAGCTATGAGTATAGTTGATTTGCTTGCAGTTTTATACGGACAAGTCATGTGTTTTGATCCTGATAACCCTGATTGGGAATCCAGAGATTGGCTCATTCTCAGTAAAGGGCATTCTTCTCCTTCCCTATATGCCGCTCTTGCCCTAAAGGGCTTTTTCCCGCTAGAGCAACTCAGTACACTAAACCGCCCCGGAACAAGCCTACCAAGCCATTGTTCAAGAATTCATACGGCCGGAATAGATATGACTACGGGTTCTTTAGGACAAGGGATAAGTACAGCTAACGGCGTTGCACTAGCAAGCCGTATAATGGGTGGTTGCAACCATGTTTTTCTCATTTTGGGAGATGGCGAGCTTAATGAAGGCCAAGTGTGGGAAGGTGTATTATTTGCCGCCCATCAAAAATTATCCAACCTTACGATGTTTATAGATGCCAATGGCAAGCAACTAGATGGGCCTACTAATGAAATTTGCGCACTTGGAGATATCTCAAAAAAATTTCGCGAATTTAACTGGCATGTTCAAGAGGTGGATGGCCATGATGTTCTTGCTTTGTCAACTGCTACATACCAGGCTATGGACGAACAAGAAAAACCTTCGGCAATTATAATGCACACTGTAAAGGGAAAAGGGTGCGCTTTGGCTGAGTCTCTAGCTTATAATCATCACTTAGAGTTTCACGATAGCAATGCAATTCGGAAGGAACTTTCACGACTCGAAAACGTCATAACACACTTGTCGCATAATTCCTGATTGGCATTGGCGCTTGCTATGTTGTATATGAAATAATAAATCAGTTGCCACTTGGTGATTTAAACGAGGTGAATATGTGAGAAAGCTTGTCAGAGCAACAGATACCACAGAACTTATTATGCGCGATACATATTGCCACACAATGATGCAAATGGCATCAGAAGATTCGCGTGTTGTAACACTTGATGCCGATCTTGTCGGTCCAATCGGCATGACAGATTTTTGGCAAAAATACCCCGAAAGGGCAATTAACTGCGGAATCCAAGAAGCAAATATGGCCGGCGTTGCAGCAGGAATGTCGGCACGTGGCATGATTCCTTTTATTCATTCATTTGCAGCTTTTGTTTCCCGCAAGTGTTTGGATCAACTTTTCTTGGTTGCCGGTTTCGCCGAATTGAATGTAAAAGCAGTTGGCTCAGACCCCGGTATACTAGCTTTGTATAACGGAGCTTCTCACATGGGTTTGGAAGATATGGGTGTTTTAAGCAACATTCCCAATATCACATTGCTCGAACCTGCGGACCCTTTTTCACTTCAATTATTATTGCGTAAAGTAAAAGACACTTATGGACTTTTTTACATTCGTATGAATCGAAAGGAAGCGTACCCTATCTACAACTCAGGCTCTGATCTTGAAATTGGTAAAGGTGTTATTTTACGACAAGGCACGGATGTAACTATTATCGCATCAGGCATTCTAATAAAGGAAAGCCTTCATGCCGCAGAATTATTGCAACAGCGAGGTATATCTGCACGCGTTGTAGATATGTTCACGTGGAAACCGATTGACAGCGAATTGATTATTGATTGCGCAAAGACAACAGGAGCTATCATTACCGCTGAAAATCACAATTGCTCAACGGGATTAGGAAGCGCAGTAAGTCGCATTTTAGGAGAGACACATCCTGTTCCGCATCTGCGCATTGGTATTGATAATTCATTTGGCGAAGTGGGAGATAAGAAATATCTTTTGCATCGCTTCAAGCTGACACCTGATGATATCGCCTCTAAAGTTCTTTCAGCCATTGAAATGAAAAAATGCAGTTGATTTTCTGCAAATCAAAGAACAATACAAATATAGATGAGGACTCATAAATGACCAGAATATCATGCGTTTACACTGCTGCTTCCTCAAAAATGATAGCAACCATGGAGCGCGAACTGACTCTCCATGTACCCGCTCCTTTTGTTCTGCATCACGATACAAATCCTGAAATAATTGCGCGCATCGCAAAGTCCGGTGCAATCACATCCCTCGATGTCACCGACTTAATGCGTTCCTACATGAAGTGCTTAGAGTCAGATACAGACATACTAATTAATGTCTGTTCTTCAGTAGGGGACATAGCAGACCAGGCGCGGACTTTGTTTAATTCGGCTGGTATGGAAATACTGTGTGTTGACGATGATATGTGCAAGCAGGTAGTAAAAGAGCACCAACGAATCGGTGTTATAGCAACACTGCCCTCGACACTTTCGCCCACATGCAACAGGCTTCTTCGGCATGCAAGCGAGACGAACAAGACAGTAGTCATCAAAGAACTTATTGCTGATAATGCTTTTGGCCTCTCTCAAAACGATTTATCTGAACTTCTTTGTAAACTAGCAACGAAAAACAGCAAAGATTTTGATGCAGTGCTTTTGGCACAAGTTTCAATGGCAGAGTGCGAACAAGCAATCTCAGTCGCTTGTGGCAAGCCTACATACTCAAGCCCTCGCTTTTGCGCTACTGCAATAGCCCGTCATTTGGCAGGCAATAAGTAAGTCTACATAATTTCACAGCGCAATAGAAAACAAGCAAAAACAGGAGGATAACCTACTATGAATAAAAAAGTACGCTTCGGCATCATTGGATGTGGCGGAATTTCCTACTATCATGCGGAGGCAATCATTTGTGCAGATGATGCAGAAATGACATGCGTATATGACACATATACACCAAACATTGAAAAGTTCGTTGAAAAATATAGTAGTGTGCGCGTATGTGCGTCTGTTGATGAAATGGTCAACAGTTCTGATGTTGATGCAGTTGTTATCTGCACACCAAGCGGCCTGCACACAGAGCAAGCTATTACAGCCATGCAAAAAGGTAAACATGTTGTTGTTGAAAAACCAATGAGTTTAACATTATCCGATGCCGACAGGTTGATAATAACGGCAGAGGAAACAAAAACCAAAGTCTGTGTCATTTCGCAACTTCGCTACTCTCCAGCTGTCCAAGAGATGAAAAGAGCTATCGACATTGGGGCTTTAGGGCGCATAGTAGCAGGTAGCCTTTCAATGAAATATTTCAGAACTCACGAATACTATGAAGCCGGCGGATGGCGTGGCACTTGGGAGATGGACGGCGGAGGAGCATTAATGAATCAGGGCATTCACGGTATTGATATGTTTCGCTACCTGATGGGTCCGGTTGATTCTCTTTATGGATTTGCACGTACACAAACAAGACGCATCGAAGTGGAAGACTCCGGCGTTGCTTTATTAGAATTCAAAAATGGCGCTCTTGGCACAATCGAAGGTTACACAACATGTTATCCCGGCTATGCAAGACGTATCGAAATATGTGGCGATCAGGGTAGTATGGTTCTAGAAGAAGACAGCATTATCAAGTGGGATTTACCCATTGAAGCCCGTGTTCCGGTAGGCATTGCCACTGAAAGCGAAGGTGCCTCTATACCTATGGCAATTAGTTATGAGGGTCACATCCGCCAAATCGCTAATTTCGTAGATGCTATTTTGCGAGATGCACCTTTAATGGCCGATGCTGCATCCGGACGTCCACCATTGGAAATCATACTCGGTATTTACGAATCTTCAAAAACCGGTCAACGAATTTTCTTCTAAACAAATTGCTAATTATAATACCGTCATTGCGAGTTTTACCCGCGATGACGGTATTTACTTTTTTACTTTCTAGCAATACTGCTTTTCTTGCGCTCTATAATGGCAGCCTAGTTCCTAACTTCATTTCAAGCGCTTTGCTGAATATTGATTGAGCGAGAACTACATCAAATACAGACATACCGATATTTGAACACACTATCAGTTCATCACTTCTTTCTCTACCTTTCTTCAACCCTGCAATGACCTCGCCTGTTTCACAATATATTTTTGGGAGTCCATCCGGAAAATACCCTACTCCGGCAAACAGTTCATGTTCATCTGCCGAATCTACAATATACTTATCTGCCCGAAGTTGTGTTTTTGGTTCCCAGAATGTATTTAAGTCACACGGTAGTATCGTCTGTCCTTTTGAAATCCATTCATCTTTCACCACTCCCAAAGGTTTTAACAATATTATCGTAGCAGAACATAAAACCTCACATGACTTAGCAACCTCTTCCGCTGTATCTGCTTTTACAATTTCCACAGGTACTTCGTCCTGCAACATATCTACCAGGTTATCCGCTACATCAGGCT
>Ga0136643_10017888_pt1 | contig 10679 bp, 9 predicted proteins | sample TergutLab28metaG_FD_96883 | JGI IMG/M metagenome (GOLD analysis project Ga0136643, IMG submission 96883) | Labiotermes labralis P1 segment gut microbial communities from Petit-Saut dam, French Guiana - Lab288 P1 (version 3) (version 3) | ecosystem: Host-associated > Arthropoda: Insects >... | reverse complement strand
AGGTTCCCAGATTTCATGACAACGGCACAGGATGGTGGTAAGGTTGTCAGCCTTAGCACCGGCCGCCTTTACCCCCAGGAAATGCTCCTGGTACTCATTTCTGTTAGAGGCTGAGTCGACCCCAGGGCCATAGAGCAATCGGAAGAATTTTATGTCAATGAAAAATTCCCATGACACCAGCTGATGTGTATGATTCATAGAAACAAAAATTACAAGACACAACAAAACTAATTTTTCAAGATTTATGGAAATGGAGTAAAACTGGTAAACATAGGAATCTTAGGTAACAAAGCAAGTACTATATAATTATTTGGGCAGTTTTATGAGGAGCATGTAATAACTCCAACATTATTTCCAAAACCGTGCGACTTCATAAACCAAGTTATATGAACATTTTTCAGAGCTTCCACAAGAATTTATAATATTGCTACTAGACTCACTAATCCTATCCAAATTTCTAACCTCCAAACCATTCCTTCAGCCATGCAAACATACAAAAATTGCTCAGAGGTGTGTCTGGACTATATGGAGTGTGCTGAAGCACTTAACAGCTCAAGAACACTAAAGGTTACAAGATAAAGCCCTCAATTCCACAAATGTCTGCAATGTCCTTGAACACTGCAGATTCCTGTTAATGAATTTTGATACTGGACGCCCTTAGCAAAGAGAAACTTCACAACATACTCTTGTCCTGGTGGACATCTGCCTGCTCCACTACTGACTTTTAAAACATTAAAAATAACTCAACCCTACAAGTCATAATTCAACTACTAACTTGTGAAATGTGTAATGCACCATGTCTGATCTTTTAATTCCAACTGCAGCAGCAAAAGAATGATTGAATACACCTCATAACTAATGCTTATGCTAATTGCTATATTTTAAATATCTGCCAAGTAACAACTGAGGTTTGCTTCTTCACACTGTCACTGGCTTTCCAAGCTTACCATAGTAAAAGTAGCTTTCTTAATTTCCTTTCTTAAAAAATTAAACTCATTTTCACCCACTCTAGTTCTAAAAAATTCCAAGACAAAGCACTGTCAGTACTAAAACTCATCCACAGAGATATGAAAATGAAATAGGAGCAGAATAGACCTGCGTTTTTCTGGAATATTATACAGCGTATGGTAGTAACTCGTTACTGACCTTCTGGGAAAACCTATCAGTTGTATCTTAGAAAGCTCAAGAAATCCAGACAGAAAGCTGGTAACACTTTGGTACACTATTTATAAAGGGAAAGGTATGGGCAGCGATTGGTTCTCAATAAGAGTGGTGCCAGCCAAGAGGGTTGATGCAGTGTGAGACGCATGAGGGTGGGGGGTGGGGGGGAGTGTAGTGACACCAAACTACTCTCAGGTAAAATGGACAAGGAAAGTGAAGCCACTACCAAATGTAGACAAAGGAAAAAAACACACACACACACACACATATATATATATATATATATATATATGAAATAACAGGAAAGAAAGAAAGGAAAAAAAACTGAAAAATAAATAAATGAAATAAAGAAACATAAAAAGCAAAATGTAAGAATAGAGAGGAAAAGGAGAAGAAAAGCAGACAGTGGATAAGAAAAGGAGGGAGGAGAGCTCCCCACACCAAGGGGGAACAGGAGAGTAAGACGAGCCAGCAAGGGCTCTGACAAGAAGCAGCACTGGGGAATGGAAACGCCGATAGAGCGTGGGGGTAGGAGAAAGAGAGTGTGGTCCTCAAAAGGACCGTCAGTAAGTCACCACTACTGACAGGCTGTCTGCTTCCTCTAAGGAAGTGAATGAGTTTCCGTGGCCTGCTGAGAGTAAGGCTATCCTCCCTGTTCATATTGTTTGGGTGGAGCTTGAACTCATTTGCCTCCCTGGTAAGTTAGTCCATGTAGCCAGATTTTGCAGGGAGGATTCGGGCGCCTTGGAAGTTAATGAGGTGTTCATAGTTGAACCTATGTTCTGCCACTACCGATTTGTTTGGGTGTCCAAGCTGTATGTACCAGTGGTACTCCTTTATTCTGGTCTGAATAGATTGATCGGTCTTTCCTATGTACACCTGACCACACTTGCAGGGTATGATGTACACCCCTGGAGTCCTCAGGCCCAAATTGTCCTTGACTGGACAGAAGAAGTTAGAGATCTTCCTAGGCAGCATGCCAACATTCTGCTGAGGCAGCCATATGTCTTCAGGACATATGGCAGATGAGTGACTAAGGTGGGTGTATCTTTGGGCTTTGATGTTCTCACTGACAGGTTGAGGGTACATAATATCTGTCTGAGACTATACCTGTTTTCCCTGAAAGTGGACTTGAGAAACTCCAGCTCATCAGGGAGGCTTCCCTTGTTACACAGAGCCCTGGCCCTGTGCACCAAGTTGCAAGAATGCCTTTTATGTTGGTAGGATGGTGATATGACCCAGGGTAGAGGTAGAGGTTTGTTTGAGTAGGTTTTCGGTAGACCTTATGGCCCAGAGAGCCATCCAGTCTCCTGTAGATGTCAGTCTCAAGAAGAGTGGGGTGGCCAATTCCCTCTGTTTCCATGGTGAAGTGGATATTCCTGTGAAGGCAATTCAGATGGTTAAGAAAACTCTTCAACTTCTCTGGACCAGTGAAGTTGGAGAAGTTTCTTGACCAGTAGGTCAGTTAGGAATTACCACCATATGCTGTGTAACATCCCAGAAGAATGCAGATCTCATCTACTCTGCAGAGGAAGCCTTAAATTATGCAAGAGCAGAATAATCCTTTGAACAGGCAAAGACATGATGTGGCAGATCATTTAGAATTCAATTCAGCATTATAAATTGCTCATGTATTCCTTTCATGTCCCTGGCTCTAAAAGAGGTTCCTTTCTTAACTTCACTTTTTAAATAACAGAACTTTAGTAGCACTTCTACCACCACATTATTACATAGTCTTCATTTTATGTTATTAAAATAATATAATGCATTAATTTCAGTATCCTGGAATTAGAATGTCAACCTCGTCTGTTCCAATGTCACGTAACAGTGGTATAAGAAGGCTATATAAAAATGTGTTTATAATTTATTTTGTAATCAGTACTTTAAAATTCAAAATTTCAGTTTACATGATTTATTAGATTTCACATTAACCATACATCTTCAGAGCGCCAGACTTGAAGGGTAGAGTACTGGAATGAGTATATGTGCACCGAAGGAGAATGAAAGCAAGAACTAGACAGAAAAGTTGAAAACTGTTGATGTACAATGAAATATCCACAATGAACTAACAACAGGGTATGCCAGAAAATAGCCAAAAGATTAGTTTTGAGTTTACTGAATCTAAACAGAAGAACACATAAGAAATTTAACATATATCATGTGCAGACACATCCATATGTTCGCCTTCTCTTTATAGTTGTATGTGTCATACTACGTTAAAGTCTCATCTTTTAAGTACGTTCTGCTACCAGTGTTGTAATTTTCTATTATTATTTTTTTTTGTGTTCACATAAATTTTATGCCTTCAGTGGTCTGTAATGCTACTAAACTGATGGGTATATTTAAGTTATGACAAAACTGACTGACTGAAATAAATTACACAAAGAGATTTGCAAAGAAAATAATGTAGAGGCAAATTATACAAATACAAAATTTTCTGGTTGCTATAGTGGTGATTATTCATATTGTGGTCTTCAGGGTTGTGACAAAAGTCACAGTTATATCCACCTACAAGACCACATTGTGTAGACAACAGTCTTAAGGTTACATAAAGTTAAAATTATGTAAGTAGATTGTTTATCAGCAAGTCATACATTAACTTCAAACTATCAAGGTAGTCACAAAATTGCCATATTGTATAGCTGGTCATTTGTACATGTAAACAGCAGTTAGGTAAACATAAATTATCCTTCATAAGCAGTAATGAATATATATATATATATATATATATATATCAATGAATAACAACAAGTTTAAGGAATAAACCCCTGAAATTCAAATGATGACTCATCAGATTCAGCAATGCCTCAATCCTTACCTCATTTAATGAAATTGTTTTCTAGTCACATCTCTCTGTGCAATTCCTTATCAAGGTGCAACACTCAACCCAAAGGATGCTGAAATATCCTTTTATGAGCGATACAGTTAAGGAAAGTTTGCCATAAAGGGTCAGGATTATAACATTGACTAATCAATCAAGAGCTGAAAGTGAGTTAGACCAAGCCGTTCACGTCGATCATGTATAATGTTATGAGCCCAAGCTTTGCACTCCACTTTCACAAGAACATTTTCTGCAACAGAGAAAGAGAGAGAAAACAATGTAACATGAACTGCAAATGTGCTGAGAGAATTCTGTCTCAGTGTGTCATCTTTTAAGATGTAAGACTGTGTATGTTTTGCAGGTGTACCCTGTACCAATATTTTGGAAGAACAAGCCATTGCCAACTTCAGGGATGATGTAGGATAAGGATGCTGTCAGTGTATATAGGCAAGCAGCAAAGGTTATTTTACATCTATCAAAAGAAGACAGAAAACAGAACCTGGTCCAGACTGACAGGTATGGTGAAGAAATTAAGGGTGTATGTGGTTATGGACCAAGATACTATTTACAAATAATATAACTAACCTAACTAACTCCATGTATCACAGTCCTCCTTAAGAAGCTACCAGTTTCTAAGCTAGTCAAGATATTCACCATGTTTTATGAAACCTGGAGGTTGTTTACCATGTTCACATAAGTCTGCCACTTGTCCCTGTCCTGAGCCTCATAATCCAGGTCATTTAATTCCATCTTATTTTTTCAGATCCATTTTAATATTATCCTCCACGTTGCATAATTTTCACACTCATCTTGTTATTTCCTCATTCTTAGGCCTGACTATTTTCCTGAGCAGCTTATTCCCATGCATACTCAGTCTACTTTTTCCCTTAAATTTAAAAATAATACACAATCATAAATAGTGTGTCCAGAAAGTTACAGTACAGCTTTAGAGCTTAGGTGTTTTATAGTAATTGCACTAGAATTGTGACACAAAAGAAAAAATGTGAAAGCTTACCTGTGTTGTTCATAAGTATCCGTGCGAAGCTCATTCAATGCTTTACATATGTCTAAATAATAGTTCAGTTCATACCACACCCAAATGAGAACATCAACATTCCTTCTGATTCCTTGTCTCAAATACCTAGTTTCATTCATTTTCACATTTTACATCACCTTCCTTATGTAGCTTTATGGGTTAAGTTTAGGACAGAAAAGTCCATAGATGATGATATAATCCACTACCTTGGACAGTGATCATTAACCTCTTAACTGGGTCTTTTCTGGGCTGCTGGTGTAACCTGCCCTGGGTATTTAAATTTAAATGCCCATTGTTCCTTGTTTCTATAAAGCAAGTGGAGCAGTGCAAACATAATGGGGGTTTCTTTCAAGATGTAATGAAAACCTGACGTAAAGATGAAATGAAGCTTTTATTCACGATTCTTGTAACTTTTATGATCTTCTTACATTTTTAAATTTTTATCTGTGTGGTAAACTTGAAAACACGGTATTACACACAGGGCCTTCTCACGGTTAGAACACCAATATGATGACTCTTTCCTCTTTCCATTGGCCCAGCAAACTACACATCTCCTGGTAGGTTTCTTCTTTGATGTCCCTGGCACAATGTCTGGGAAGCAGGGTCCAAGGAGTTGAGAGGGTTTGGGTGATTTTGATGGGCGACCCCTAGTTGCAGGTTCCACCACTCCACCCATTGAAGACTAGCTTTCTCCTAATGTCAGCAAGAAATCCAACCTAGAAATGCTTCCACCCTTCTTCTTGTATATGATGAATGCATTCAGGCAGACCACATCGAGGAGATAGCGGAATATCTTCTGGTAGTACTTCTTTAGACGTTCTCGAGCCAACTTGTAGCTTTGAAGTTGGCCATCATTCCTGTCCACTCCACACATGTTTTTGTTGTAGTCAAGGACGACAGATGGTTTCCAGATTACTCCTTGTCTAGTTGTCACATTCTCCATGCTATCATCATGAAATATGCTGACGAGTACAACATTCCTTTTGTCTTTCCACTTCATGATCATCTGTTTCTTGCGGAATGCTGCTACTGTTTCCCCTTTTTTAGTCATGCCCTCTTCACCAAATATGGAAACTTTTTTATTGGTCCTCATGTTTCCAACAACATCTGTTTTTCTGCTACATAAGGTGTCAACAAGATTTGGACTAGTGTACCAGTTGTCCAGTTAAAGACAGTAGCCCCTATCAAGTAGGTCGTGGGCTACCTCCAGCACAATCCTTGAAGAAGTCTTTTCCCCTGGGTGTCTCTGACCATAAATGATATCCTTACCAGTCTATACTATGAAGTTCCAAACATAGCCTGAGCTGCTTTCGCAGAGTTTGTAGATTTTCACTCCAAACCTGCTTCGTTTTGATGGTATGTACTGAATCCAACCCAGACGTCCTTTCCCAAGGAGGAGAGACTCGTCGACACAGATGCTTCGTTCTGGTGTGTATACGGAGAAAAACTTGGATTTTAGGTGATCAAGGATTGGTTGGATTTTATAGAGTTTCTTCTGATGCTGATCAGGGTCAAATTTGGAATTATCAGCAAAGTGAAGGAACTTTAGGAGGAAATGGAATCTTTTCTCTGTCATTATTTGTGAAAAGTATGGTGTCACAATACTTTCCTTTTTGGAGAAATACATTCCATTCGCAAGTTTCTGTACAATACCTTGAAGAATGAGAAGACCAATTAGGGTTTGCATTTCAGTCGGGTTTGTATCCATCGAGCTTCTAGCTCAGGATCGTGGTTTCAAATTAGGATTTGCTGCCAAAAATTGGTTGGCATATATATTTGTTTGTTCTGCAAACAACTGCCACATATCTTCATCAAAAAACTTCTGAAAACATTCCACAACATTAATTTCATCATCAAAGTCCACATTCACTCCACTTACACCGAGAAATGCAAATCTTGGACGCACCACGCCGTGAGGTACAAAAGGGTGTGAAAAATCTGACACTTCTTCATATGATACACTTTCATTCACAACACTGCTTGTATCCGAATCTCCGTCTGAATCTTCCTCACTTGTATCAAACCAAAAATCATCAGATTCCTCAGAGAACACGTCACTTTCGTCTTCAGTGTCTAAAACTTTGGAGATATCGTCATCTGTCAGCAGATCCTTCTTTCACTCGTTACTACACGCTGCCATTTTTATCGCTCTAGATTGTAGAGTGTACAGTGTTTCAAATATTTGTCTTGGTTGGCGGTGGCTGCCAAGAAGAAGGTGGTTGGTGCTGCCTCATAGTGGAAAAACCATAGACTATGTAACAGTACTAATACCTAAGTCATATCTCGTCATACTCAAGAGATATTAGTGGTGCAAGATCGAGGACGTAATACTACGTCATACCCATTTGAAATAGCACAATGCGACTACGTACATATACGTCATGCCCAGTTAAGAGGTTAAATCATTACAGTCTCTCAACAAAGATGTGGTGGCCAATCAAGTTTGGACTGACCCATTTGCATCATTTCCCAAGATTGTTCTTGAAAGTTCAACAAACATTATCCAGGATGGTGAACTGAAAGAGGTACAAGGTCTTGACCACTTCTGTTTCTCTACCTGAATGTATTACTTTAGCTGGATGGCTATGTAAAACAAGTCAGGTGTCGCATGAATTATAATAATGAATGAAAAAGTGCAAAATAAAAAATGGGATTCACACTGTACTTATCTAGCAAAACTGAAAGACAACTTTCACACACACCATTATTTGCATATCACGTTTTCTTTCAATACAGTGCATCACATCCAATATGTACAAGAAGACTATTTTATCTACACAGTATTTGTCACTTCCTGATGGTTAACTTGTCATACAAAAAATAGCAAAATGAGTGGTCTGTGAACACTTATATTATCAAAACAGCACGATCAGCATGAAATGCAACATCATTGCTGCATTTGTGTCGACATAATACAAATGTGATTCAGAAATCTATGATACAAATTTTATAACACAAAACCAAATTTTGTGAACTGGTAACTTCATGGTAATGCATGATAGAGGAATAGGCCCCACATTTTTTTGTTTAGTGATGATGCTTGCTTTCATTCCAGTAAATGCAGGGATTCTCAAAAAGGAAGGCATTACACTGCAGAAACTCCCTTATTTTTCCATGAAGTTCCATTACATTAAATTATGGTTGGTGTATGGTGTGCTACAAGTGCAACTAAGAATATTGGCCCAGTTTTTCCTGAGACCACAAATTCACACACACTCATTCTGACACCATTTTCTGAACACCTATCTGATTACAAGTAAACCTATGCCATTTCCAGTACAACAGTGCAGCACCTAACAAAGTGAATACCTCTGTGTTAGTTAATGACTGTTCTTGATGCTGGAATAGTACACGGAGGATTGTGGCCTCCTTGTTTAGTAGAATGGAACCTGTGAACATTTTACTTGTCTGGAATGTTAAAAATTAAACTGATATAAAACTCCTTGCACTGAAGACAATCTGTAAGAAACACTCAGGATGTAACGTTTTCAGCGTTACCAGCAGAAATTAAGGTGCAATGAAGAAGATGTGTTGTTAGATGTGAAATGTAACTGCAAGCCCAAGGAAACCATTTCCAATATATTTTTTAAACAATGTGAATAAAAACCTAATACAAACTTCAACACATCAAAATAAAAGGTGTGGTCACCAGCTCATGGCAATTCATAATAGTTTTGGGAAGTGACCAATGATAATGGTTGGATAAAATATTTACATTTAAATACTGGCAATCCTTAATATAAAAACTGTACAAAATCAACCATGTGATGATAGCACCTATACCTCATACTTACTTGTAATATTTTTGAAATGTACGGCAACCAGTGGGCTGAGATAGTTCTTCACACCCAAGAATGGGAAATAGTGCCCTGGAAACCCACGATGGGGGATGTACTCAACAGTTCCGATAAACTCATTGTCAGCAGGATCCACTCCTTCACAACTCAACCACACTGTGTTCAGCTGTAATCAACACAAGACCAGAATTTTGTACATAACAGTTTGTATCAATTTGTACATAACTTCGTTAATAATCACCCTACTCAGTTTATCACAGTAATATTAGCACTGTTTCACATTTTAAGTCTCTTTTTCAGCTACTACACATGGATGGCTTATCCTTAATAAGGGTGTCATTCTTCATACACTCCTCTGAATAACATTATTGTCTAATCTTACACCATTTACAGTTCCTGTGATAGCTTCAAACAGGCCATAAACACCTATTTCCCACTCCTTTCCAGTATTATATAATAATTATTTCATATCATTTCATACTACACAACCTCTGCAGCTAATACAAGATTAGTGACTAACCTCCTGGCCAGCTTCACCTTTCCAGTCATCTGATTCCCTAAAACCTTAATAAAATCAAAAGAATGATCTCTCACAATTTCTACTGAACACAGTATTATAAATTTAATGAACTTATAAGTAGATTTGGTTTTCATTTACAAGTGGAGAAGCCCATATCAGTTTCACTGTTAATGCAGAACATATCTGCATCCACATCTTTGAGGGTGCAACAAATGTCATGGCCAACTCCATCTCCTGCCCAATCAAATTTTGTGGCAACTCAGGTGTGTTGGAGTCACAAGCAGCAGGTATTTCGTTATGCAAGTCAGCCTCAACCCTTGCCTGTGTTTGGTACACAATGCCCTTCCTTAGTTCAGTAAAAGAAAAAAAGAGGGCCAAAACATTGTGACTTAATTAATCTCTCTCATTCTGGAAATTTCTTATTAAGGAAGTTGGTATTGTGTTTGCAAAATGTGGAAGGATTGTAGCCTGCTGGTACAAGTATCCTTTTGAGGTATATGGCACTACAATAAAAGATCATCATCATCATCTTCCTGCACGGATTAGGTCGTTTGACCTGTTCTGGCATCGACGCATTGTCGTTTCCTGGGGCATCCACGGTCTCTTCTTCTTCGAGGTTTGTAGTTGAGGGCGTGTTTCGGGAGTCTGGTGTTGTGCATTTTTTCAAGGTGGTTGATTCAGTTTTGTATGTATTTGAGTCTCACATCTTGTATTCCAGAAATCTCTAGGTCTTTTCTTATGACTTCGCTTCTTATTTTATCCAGCCTTGTGTACGGATATAGGGAAATATTCTTTTGTAAATAGGACCATCCAACACTGGAACCAGTTACCGGCAGAAGTGTTAGGAATTCTCCCTGCAAACCAATCACTTTTAAAAAGAGGGTAAGGAAAGTGATAATTGAGTGGAATTAAAAGGAAGTAATGTGTGCTGGAAATCACCGAAAAGTGTAGAGAAGCGGTGTCTAGTGAAGTGAAAAGTCTAAAGTGAAGTGAAAAGTTATCTAACGTGGAGGGTAGCAAAGTGCAATGAAGTGAAGTGAAGTGAACGAAGCAAAGTAAAGTGGAATGAGGCGAAGTGAAGTGCAGTATAGGGAAGGAGGGGGGGACGAGTCTTTATGGAAAAGGTTTATAGGAGTAGTAAGCGATGAGAAGTGAAGGACTGGGGTGAAAGAGTGAGTGATTTAATGATTGAAAAAAAAAATGACAATAAACTGAACACAGTGCTCTCTTACTTGGGTGTTTATACCTTCTGTACATGCTGTATTCTAATTTGTCTCGTATGTATTGTTGCTAGTTTTAAGTTGTCTTGTGTGTAATTGTTGTTGGTTGGCCGTGTGTATTGTT
>Ga0136643_10017886_pt1 | contig 10679 bp, 7 predicted proteins | sample TergutLab28metaG_FD_96883 | JGI IMG/M metagenome (GOLD analysis project Ga0136643, IMG submission 96883) | Labiotermes labralis P1 segment gut microbial communities from Petit-Saut dam, French Guiana - Lab288 P1 (version 3) (version 3) | ecosystem: Host-associated > Arthropoda: Insects >... | reverse complement strand
TTCGTGGTTAGTGTTAGTTTTGTCCCTAGTCTGTTCTGCACGGATGGAAAATATTGTTTTGTTGCAGCAGCCTTGTTGCTTGTTATCCATTCTGTTTGCCATTTTTGTTTGGCCTCTTCCGCTGCTATGTGGCATAGGTAACTTTTGGGTATTGTGGTATATTCGTATCGTGTATCAGTACTCTGCGCCGTTTCTTTGGCTACTTTGTCAGCTAACTCGTTGCCGTGTACTCCTATTTGGGCCTTCACCCACGAGAACCTTGTTTGCCATCCGCTTCTCTCCAGACTGGCAACCTTTTTTCTAATCTCTTCCACCAAGAAACCATGGTTGTTGTAGTTTTGAAGCGAGTCCAGACTAATCCGGCTGTCGGTGAACATTGTTGTCGAGAGTGGGTTAATGCTCTGCCTGGTCAGCACTTCTAGTTTTTCCAATGCTTTGAGTATGGCAGGTTGTTCTGCCTGATTGTTAGAGCATCTGTTATCTAGTTTAAATTGTAATTTGGCAATCATTTCACTTCCTTTGAAAATCACTGCTCCAGACCCGACTCCTTGTTCTTGTTTGTTTCCGTCAGTGTACACTTGTAGTGATGTTAAGTGCAGGAATAAGGAGGTAAAAGACGATGATTGACCTTTATATGTTCTATTGTAGATTAATGTGTGAAATGCATATAGCGAACTGAGTACGTAAATAAATCAGTGGAGCACAGGACATCTTGCGGAAGTACTGGATCCTCGGCTGGTCTAGAAATTCCTGCATTATTCTGAACCATAAGTTTCATTCCCGTGTTCACGTAACTCCCGCCACTTATACCTGTCCTTAATCAGATTAATTTTATCCACATCATCCCATTCTACTTCTTAAAATCTGTTTACTTTATACTTCCATCTGTGTTTATATCTTCTAATTGCTCACTTTACCTCAGGTTTTTACGCTAAAACCCTGAACGAATTTCTCTTCTGCGCCATAATTATCACACCCCCTTTTCATTTCTCCCTTAATCTGATCATCGCCGAAAAACACAAACCATTAAGCTCCTCGTTTTGCGATTTTCTCCAGTTTTCTGTTCAACGGTACGTATGGGAAACGTATTTGTAGCTGCTTCTACTGTTTAATGTTTGTAAATTAACGGCTTAGAGAGAGTAAAAAAGTAGATTTTGGACAAAACAAAATTAAAGGAGTGTAACTTTAGACTGACATTGCAAAAAAAAAAAACAGAAAAGCCGTTTTGTGTATTAGGAGAGTAGAATTGATGGACGTGCCGCAATAACTTGCAGATGTCAACTCAGATATGTGCGTCTGGGAACGCGTCTCGCTAGATTCATGTTGAAACGTTGATCCTGTTGATTTAGAAATCATCGCAGCGGCGGCGTCCATAAAGAGAAACAGTGTGGCGCCGCATTTATGAAGAGAAAGTAATAGTATGATCACGGTTTCTACTTTCCATCCTAAAATGGAATGGCTTTTTTAATCACCATAGTGTGTGTACCTACTGTTGAAACAGATGACCGATATCCACGTAATTTGGCACGAACATTACGCCACTGGATAACGCTGCCTCTGTTTGTCCAATTCTCTGTGACTGTTAATGACAATGCTTCTGACTCGGGATATTGTGGGGTGGGAGCGACACTAGCGCCAGTACTGTAGCGTCCTTCAATTACCTATGGTAACAGGGATTTGAACAATATTTATAGCCCTGTTGAGGCAAACATTTTGTAATAATTAAAATACCAACATTGCCGTAGTGCGAAATTTTCTTAGCTTTCGAATTTATGTAGGTAACTAACAAGCCGTTGAGTTATACGTGTGACGTTCGGCGCAGAATTGGGGTATAAACTTATTTATACTCTGTGTGTGTGTGTGTGTGTGATAGAGAGAGAGAGATAGAGACGTGGTGTTTGTGAGGCAACGATTATAAACATGGCGTGATGCGAAGCTCTTTCTGTATGTCCGATAAATATTATTTATGGGACCAACTTGAGTGATGAGTTCGTGACATTGTTATTGTTATTATTATTATTATTATCATCATCATCATCATCTCCTTTATGCATGGTATTTATACTTATATTCCTGAGACAAATTATGTCCCTAGGGAATACAGTGTTGCCGCTATTCTGTTGTTACTATTCATGGTGCTTATGTCGTTAGTTTCAGTGTTGAATCTATTGTACGTTTACATTAGTACTTTCCTAAATATGTGTGCAGTGCCCAATATGGCTGTTTTCTGGAGTTGTTTGACTTCATGTTTTCCTGGTATGTTGCTCACGTATTTTCTGAATGACTTTGAAATAATCCCAGTCGCCCCTATTGTTACTGGTATCACCTTTGTTTTTACATTCCACATACGCTGTATTTCTTTTGTATTATTATTATTGTTATTAGTAGTAGTAGTATTAGTAGTAGTAGTAGTAGTAATGTATGTACGTGTGTTGAACTATAAATATGCACTATGAAACTTGACTTACTGAGTTGTGCTTCAAAGTTCCTGCTGGTTTTCGCTCCTCAAGACCACATTTCGTTCAGATCCGTCGAGTAGTTTCAGGTGTGAAACATGTGGGTAGAGCGTCACCGTTTCCCTGTTCCAGCGATAATTTTATGCACTTTACCCAAGGTCGCGTACGAAACATGTTTTCAAAGAAGCAGGCTTAGTCGATGTGACAAACACGATTAAACTGTGCCAGTAATGTGTTTGGCTGCGTGTCAGTTTAGCATACTCGCCTGCGTGTCATATTGAAATGTATGCAGCTGCATGGTACGTTGTGTGTATGGCTGCGTGTCATGTTGATATGTTCGTGGATACGTGTCACGTTAATGTCTGTGTGGATGCGTGGATACGCGTTTCAGAACTATGTGTGTGGTTGCGTGTCACGTTGATATGTGCGTGGATACGTGTCACGTTAATGTCTGTGTGGATGCGTGGATACGCGTTTCAGAACTATGTGTGTGGTTGCGTGTCACGTTGATATGTGCGTGGATACGTGTCACGTTAATGTCTGTGTGAATGCGTGTCACGCTGAAATGTGTGTGGATGCGTGTCACGTTAATGTCTGTGTGAATGCGTTTCTCGCGAATGTGTTTGTAGGTTCCTTTCACGTTAATACTCGAAGGTAAATGCGTGTCGAGTTGCTATGTATGCCAGTCTGGTAATCAGAAACGATTGGTAAAGGCTGAATTGCTTTCTTTTGTTTGAGTGACACAAGTGAAATTGTTTACCGGAACATGATGAAGTGACCTGTGACCTCTGCACTGTATTATTGAAAGGTTTGACATTTCCAATTTATAATACCCGTTCGAGATAAACTTGAGGTAATTTGTTCACATCGAAGGTAATGGCATTCGACCGTAAGTGATTGATGGCTATACAGTTAATGTAAATAGTAAGCGGTGCGGTGACGTCGGAGCTGAAATCTGACAGACACGTTCAGAGTGTTTGCATGCAGTTAATGTTCGCCCCATTTTTTGTGCATGCATAAGGGGCTTCTGTCTGAATCCACCGGCTGCGGCCCTGAATGTTTTTTTTTTTATGTAATTGGTCAAATGGATACCCAAGACACTATTATTCGATAACCATGAAGATTTTTTAACATTACTGCCTTGTTTATATCTTAGGACTAGAAGGCTATACAACTATTCTGCCTACACGTATTTTCCAAATAGGTTTACTACCGAGTGGCAATAAATACATCACTGATGTTAGTACACATTTTTTACAGACGGACATTTATTGTTAAACAGATCACCCTGCACACACTGACGTTCTTTGTGTGTCTTTTAGTGTGAACGAAGTTGAGAGAAGGTCTTCGCATTTCTGGGTTGGTACGCAGTGGTACGTTGGTAGTTGTTTACCGACGGTTCGCGAAACAAATACCAACCGATGTCGCGTAAAGACCCAGAAGATCGAGGGCCACAGCTACGCCGGGGAGGTAGGCATACGTTGTACAAGATTAAGAGGAGTTTAAAGTAGAAATGGCGGATCTTAGTAGCACTTTATTTTCATTGACATAATCCACCCGGCCGCACTATGGTCCTGGAGCTCTAACAGAAACGAGTACCAGGCATATTTCTTGGGGGTAAAGGCGGCCGGTGCGTAAGCCTAACAACCTTACCACCTTCATATGCCGATTGTCTTGAAATCTGGAAACCTCTTCCTCCTGGAACCCTCAGGGCCTGTCCAGGCCTGTAAACGGATTGCTCTTTACCTTTACTTGAGTTGTGACAGATGGGTTTTTTTCCCGTATCTTTGTTATTATAACAACATCCGACAATACGGCACACTTGGTAGCTGAAACATACGCCGCTGGTTTCCATTATTGTCAGATTTAGTTCTTATATTTTTTAGCTGAATCGTAATATAAACTCGAAATGGGCAATTTTTGAGTTGTGCCACTATTGCATTCAGTGATCGATACGTAGTTGTTCCTGGCATGTGGGACCGATAAGGGATACGAGTGGGACTCGTCGAGCTGAATCACTGTGCACAGAATAAACACAGGACAGTATCAGCTAATGACACACAGGTCTGTACCGATACCGAGGAGCAGTTACTGTGCACAGACACTGGACTTTAACGTCTTATGAAATCGGGTAATTTCGGTTTTGTGATTAGGTCGTGAAGGTAAAGCCGAGGAAGAAGGTGAGATAAACAGCAGAATGAGACGGGTGTAGCATCTCTAACCGCCAGTTAGCAGTTTAGGATCATCCGTAGTCGTAAAATTGGGTGAGATATTTGGAGAGTATTGGGATATTGTAAAAAAATTTATCACTTACAGGCCTATATGCTCGAATTTCTTAGTATTCTTAGGAAACGTAACCTTCTTACGTTACGATGTGGTGTGCTACTGGAAAACGGAGGTAGAAGACGCTAGCATTACGGTGGTGTGGGTACAGACTCCCTTCTTCTGGGAAATATCATCGGGATACGGTGCTATCGGCTCGCGGTCTTTCGCAGGAACTTAATTTCTTCGTTTCCAAGAGTGTGGAGGTGCAACAAGACATTAGGTGACCCCCAAGTCCTTCAAGATTAGGGCGTTCTGTTCCTTCGAAACGTCGCGAAAAGTGACGCGGCGTCACGTCCTTGTAGATCGATAATTCTCAGCCACACAGCCAAGCCGTGAGAAGCTCAAAACACGCACAGTGAAGTGAATATACTGCGGCGGCTGTGGTAGACAGTGGCACGGTCCGTGGCGTTGTTGTTGTTGCCGGCGATCGAGGGCCTTCCTATTCGACTCTCAGGTCCCCATACACTCTTAGTTAAACTGTGCAGTTTAACTGCATAAAAATCTGCACGAAAAGCTGAACTGAAAGTTCTCTGGCACAGCACAGGTTTCCCATCAGGTTTGTCAGCTTTTTTTGTCAGTTCTATGTGTCTTCTTGTGCGTGTGACTATGGTGGATAAAAACAAGGCTGACGTTTGCTATTTGCTAGCCACATCGGCCGTAATGTTATCCGAATAGAAGAAGAGAAAGCGTAAAATGTGGAGTAAGAAGTGGTAATTGAAAAGGAATATATCATGCGATGCTCATCTGCTGAATGAATTGCTAGAAACGGATGTGCCTTGAGATGATGCTATCGTGGTGTCGGAAGGTAAACTGAGGAAACTGTGGGATTCCCTGAGTGAACTGCGCAGTTCTCCGTGTAAAGAGACGACTGGAAGGGGCAGTTCTGTGACCTGCGCTATTGCCAGTCAAAACTGCGCAGTTTACTCAGTTTTTCCTTCAGGTGTGACGTCACAGTAAAATCGCTTTGTTTAACTGAGAGTGTTTAGGGCGCTTCAGAGACGTTGGCAGTCGCTTGTGCTCGTCAGGAGTGTTTTATCCACACGATGTCCAAAAGACTCGGACTGAGTAAGCACCGCCCTGAAAACATGAGAACGTGTAACACAGAACTAGCTGTTGAAGACAATGGTTCAAATTAACTGTTAATTATGGAGTAAGTAAATCTGTGTTAGTCCACTTCGGAGCATAGCGCCTCTACGAAGCAGCAGCATCAGCGGACTGTTTCCAGACCTCCGTCGGAGTCTCTCCCACTGTTTCAGCTTCATCCTCTTATCACTATCCTGCAGCTCCTTCTTGGTCTTCCTCCTCTACGTTGTCCTGGCGGGGTTCCTACCCAGAACATTTTTTTTTGCTGTGTATAGAACAGTCCTTCCTCAGTACATATCCTATCAACTCCCATTTCCCCACTTGTCTTTGCACTGTTGATTATTTCTCTTTTGCCTTAGTTATGGAGCCTATGGTATAAATTTTCTCTGCCATGGTTTTATGTACTTAATTTTTAACACACGACATTAGTCTGTGAGTTTGATCTGGCAGGCTTTCATCCTAACATAAACTCATTTCGCATTGTCACAGAAACGACAGAGGTCGTCCATAACGTCAGGTTTGTCACCTCTTGACCACTTACATTTGTTTTGGCACATATTAAAAGAAAATATCTTTGTTGGCCCCAAATGACATTACAGTTTCTCTGGATGTTGTGACTGCATCGTTACAAAAACACGTTGTCGTGTCCACTTTTACCGTGGAATGCTTGCTCAGCCTGTGTTGTTTTAATTTCTGTAGATCGGTAACATGCATCAGTGCCTGTTTCTTCAAGTCGTGTGTCTATTTTCATTACAGTTTGCCGTCATCACTTGAGAATTGTTGTTTTGCGTACGTCTGGAGGTCAGTAAAAGGTTCGTCAATCGGGTGCACAAACTAGCAGTCGGATGGTCTCAGTAACGTCTTCCATCTCCGTTAACCCACCAGTACTTTCTAAGTCGATACCTTGACTCTTGTGTATGTGATTAGGGGTCAGTAGCGTGTTTTCTATGATTTCTCTTAGTTCTGTTAAACGAGTTATTAGAACTATAGCTCTGGGTCACCGTCAGACCTGCTTTTGTTGGTGCTAGTGCCTTAAAATTAGTGTTGCAGCGCACTTTAGTATGTTTCTTACGTAGTAGTAGTTCTGGTCGCGGGACAGACATTCCTAGCATGCGCGCATTTAAACCGAATCGAGTCGAAATGAGTTTATCTCACAGCTATCGGTCGAGTCAAGCCCATATTTGAACAGGATTTCTGTATGTCTGTAACACGGTATGAATGTAGCGGAGTGAACCTGAGGCCCGTTTTTGAACAGGATTTCAGTGCATTTCTGTTGAGTGAAGCTGAGGCTGTGCATTTACAGCAGCTTGCTGTGTCATGCTGAACTCTGCGTAATTGTACTGGACACGATTAACCTACTGTGGCATGAGGTGTAGGGGATGAGAAAGTTTGAAGGATCCGAAATACTGACGGACCGACGTAATTTACAAATATTGCGTTTTATTTTCAGAATTCCATTATTTATGCCGATTGGGATATCTGTAACATACATGGCTGTAACTTGAGGCATGTGATCTTGTGGAATTGCATAGTAATGGAGAATCGTAATTTGTGGTTCATTCAAGGTTTTTTTTTTTTTTTTTGCGTTCCTAGACTGATTTCGCTGGTGACAACGCCTGGATATTTTTCTTCCTTTCTGTGTCGCTGCTATAAGCCTAGGCCGCCTGGTTGTTCAGGTGTCTAGATCCCACACAGTTAATACACACACACACGTGCGCGCGCACTAATGTGCTACATTTCGATATGTTCCCAGTCACAAGAACATGTTAATTTCTTAAGTGGTGCCGCTGAAGGAGGGACGACTTCCTTGTATGGTTGTTAGGGGGGGGGGGGCGAACTGTGTTGAACAAGCAGTCATGGACAGCCGACATGGGGCGATCTTGTAGGTTGGGATTTGATGGGGGGTTGACGATTCCTCATAGCAAAGGACTGGCATTTTACAGAATATCACTAGGGCTCGGAATTTTTACCTGCAGTACAACGTTAAACTGCAGAAAAGGGACTTAAGACTAGTTAGTGAAGAGTTTCGCAGATTGCTTTCTACACCGGAACTAATCACGATTATCAGATATGGTGGATAGGATGGACGGAACATGTAGCATGTTATGTGAGAGATGAAACTGTTGTACTGAATTTTAATCAAAACGTCGTGCTGGATGAGACCGCTTGGATGAACTGGGACTGCATGGGAGGGTGATACTGAAGTAGGTCTTAGTGAAGCAGGACGTGAGTATTAGTTTGATTCAGCCAGCTCAAGACCGGGGCCGTTGTCTGTTTGTTGTGAACACGGTAGATTCTGCGGGTGCCATAAGGGACGGGCAGTTTCTAGCCAGCTGTCTTCACACGAAAGTGTGGTTTGATGGACTTAGTGATGTAGTTAGCCAACTTTAAAGGCGGTGTAATTCGTGCGTATATCTTGTTTCCTCTTCACATTGGCCAATTTTTGTAAATAATTAAATGGCCTTCAGCTGTGTGGGAAGTTTTTAGACAAAATTATGTATGTGTTTTGTGTTTTCTGTGTTGTGCGGCGTGTCAGCCTTGCCGTTCTGTTATCTATTCACCAAAACCAATTGTGCCGTGTATTTATCTCGGAAAGCGTTCATTAAGGAAATTGCCCTCTCCGTGCATTGGAGTTTAAGCGGCCTTAGGTCCAGGTATTCTTGCGAGTAAGATACTGTATCACTGATCGTTACTCAGGAGCAAAGATTTGACTTTGACATCGTGGGTGGACGTTCCTGATGCCAGGAGCAGCTTTCAAAGAAAACATATAGGTCTGTCAAAAACATGAAAGTCTCTGTCACTTTCCATTGGTCGTCATGTGTAAGGTGTTCTGTTTGTAGCAAGCATAAAGTAAAATTTACGCCCATATCTGACCAGATAGAAGCCAACAGAAAACTCTGTTTCACGTATTTGAACTTCCTGTCCGTCACAAGACGCAACTGCACTTCAGCCGTTGTATTCTAACTGGAGTACATGATGTAATGTTCGCAAATATTTAACGTGCCTTCCCATGCGAAACCACTACCAAGGGCAAAGTCGTACTCCTGAATAAGCAACAATATGTTGTACAGTACCGTGTCTGCCTGTTGTTCCCTTATCTTTAGTTCATGTACATATATATATATATATATGCATATGTACGTACATGCATACATACATAGACACTTGCATGCATACATGCATACGCTCATAGACACATACGTACATAATACATAACCACACATTTGTACATACATACACTCATACACACACATACGTGCATACATACATAAATACACATACGTACATACATACACACATATACGTACATACATAGAAACACGTATACATACATACATACATGCGTACATACATACGTACATACATACATACACATATACATACATAAATACATACATACACACATATACATACATACACACATACATAAAACACAATAATACTCGTGTGTGCGTGTATATATATATATACATACACATACATACATACATACACACATGCATACACATACGTACGTACATACATACACACATACACACACACATACACACACGCGCACAAACATGCCATAATTCAAAATCACATTCACCTAGATCGAAGGGTGACTGTGGATGTCATCATTTTTTAAGTACCAGAACCAAACTTACACGAAGCGACATACATTAGGGGTCACTAAAATAACTATTTGGTACGGGTGCTGTACCTGTTAAGCAGACTTGCTGACAGGCTAGTGGTTTGTTGTCTTCGTCAACATTGAGCTAAGGGTTTACCTGTTTGCCATTGTAAATTGGCTCTTGCGCAGATAACCCGTTTTGAATGTGTACGTTAGAACCATAGTATCTAGGTGCAGGCGCCTTCGCCCACCGTTCAAGACCTCATGGTGGCTGTGCTGCGCATGTCCATTTTGATTTACACTCTTCTGGAATTCGTCTCTTGCCGATCCCAGTGGCCGCGCGGACTATGGCGTGGGTCTGCGGCCGCTCCCTTGCGGGTAATGCGGGTTCGAATCCCGCCGGGTTATGGATGTCTGTTGTGAGTGTTGTGTTGTCAGGTAGAGGCCTATGCGTCAGGCCGGCCACTTGTCCAGAGGAGCCCTACCGAATGTGGTGTGTGTGTGATCGTGAAGCCTCGATATGAGGAGGCCCTGGGCCACAAGGGCTGTTGAGCCACGTGAAAGTATCTCTCAATTGTCATGTTCCATCCTCTGTCGGAGGTCACACTGCTGTCGTTAATACCTAATTGCATAATTTTATTTGCTTCAGTTAGCCCCTTATCTCTTCTCCTTTTCCTAGTGCATTGCTTTTGTCTTGTATTTTCTCTCCAGGTTTAGACCCTTCATTGTCTTCGTGGATCCATTCTTTATCGTATTGAGAGAGTAATTCATATAGAATGCGACCTTGGATAGGAAACACTGTGGTTTTATCGAACCAGGTGCTGGAGGTGAGCCATAGTACGGAGGTGGCTGTTCCCGCTCTTCCCCAGAGACGAACCTTTGTTCACAGTCAGCTACAAGAACCTGCACTTCGCCGTGCACTGACGCAGTCTGTTGAATCTGTTCGTCAGTGATGGGTCACACAGCAACACCTGCACACCGAGAGTGCACTGTTAGCGACTGTGGTTACGATGTGACCTTCCTTCCATGCGTTTTTGAGTGACGTCAACAGCCATGTTGTGGTCTTCGATTCGGACACTGTGTGTAGTCATGTGGGAGCACACTGGCCTTCTGGAAGTGTTACGTGTTTCCTCTTCCACTTTTAGGATTACGGGATTAAGTCATGTTTGGCAGTTTATAAAGCCCAGGTGACCGTAACCCCC
>Ga0136643_10017885_pt1 | contig 10679 bp, 7 predicted proteins | sample TergutLab28metaG_FD_96883 | JGI IMG/M metagenome (GOLD analysis project Ga0136643, IMG submission 96883) | Labiotermes labralis P1 segment gut microbial communities from Petit-Saut dam, French Guiana - Lab288 P1 (version 3) (version 3) | ecosystem: Host-associated > Arthropoda: Insects >... | reverse complement strand
TTGAACAAAAAAAAAAATTTTTTCAACCAAAAACCAAAAAAAATTCAAAAAAATTAAATTTGTTCCCCCCCCCCCCCCCCGACATACCCCTAAAAGATGGCATAATAACGTGCATATCACAGCAACCAATTTTAAGGAACAGATGAACATAACCAAAGAATTAAATGTTTTAATTTCTCATATATATATATATATAACTACACATCTAATTGATAAGTATCTTAGTCTTTCAAGATGCATACATTGAAGTTTTTAGACTTTAATTTTAACCACCAGACCTACACTGATAGGCTAATATATAATTTCAGAAAACACATCAGTCAAGATATTAAAATACTGATCAGTTTATTTTCTAAATGTCTGGAATTCTACACAGCAAACGTAAACAATATGGGATCCCATACTGTAGCACTGAACATGTCGTGTCCACGTACCGAAAAGTCTGCCTGATAACGGTTACTGTAACCGAAATATGTAGCAAACTTTACATTGTTGAATATATTGTTGTGTTTCGATTGAACGACTTTTTGGTTAATACTGTGCACATTTGATGTTGAACAGCACACATTCCGTGCAACAGTCTGACATGCGCAAATTTCATCACCAAGCGGTTGCACAATGTTTTTGTACTTGTTAGTAACAACTCCTATATGTGCGGGCCATATATTCCTGGCCAACTGCAGGGAGGTACAAGATTTGTCAATGTGCAGAGTGTATATGGCAGTTGCCATATATGCTATAACAAGCTGAACCAAACTTACAACTCCCTGAAGATGGCCAGGATATAAGGCCAAAACACGTCGGAGTTGTATATAACAAATATTAAAAGATTCTGGTGAAATTTGTGTCTACTCTATTCACTATTTTTTATGAATTTTATATTACTGGCCTGAAGATGTACATCCTGCATTTACACACGTAGCTATAATAAATTATATACTACACACCTGCTGTGTTTGATGGTAATGATTGTATTCATTTACTTACATGCCAGGATAACACAGCAGTGTTAGAACCTTTACTGTGTTTAAGATACACACATACAACAAAGTTGTATTAACAAAGTTAAACGTCCGGCATTACTTAAAAATGTGGAAGTCACATTCTGCTCTGGGTAAATGACCAACTTGATACACAATTACGTTATATAAAACGTTTATTATTGTACTCCTCTACACGTTTCAAGCAACAATGTGCTTATCATCAGGAGGTCGAATTGTACAGCATCTGGTACAGAATTCTCTGTGACCGTCCGAAGTGCACCTGCACACCACACGGTCTATTAGTGACTGTCATGTGTGCATCTGCACACCAGATGGTCACTTACAGAGAATACTATACCAGATTCTGTATCAGTATTCTCTGTAAGTGACTGTCCAGTATGCACCTGCACACCATATGATCTATTAGTATTCCCTGTAAGTGACCGTCAGGTGTGCACCTGCACACCAGATGGTCACTTACAGAGAATACTATACCAGATGCTGTATCAGTATTCTCTGTAAGTGACCGTGAGGTGTGCACTTGCACACCAGATAATCTATTAGTATTCTCTGTAAGTGACCATCAGGTGTGCATCTGCACACCAGATGGTCACTTACAGAGAATACTGTACCAGATTCTGTATCAGTATTCTCTGTAAGTGACCATCCAGTGTGCACCTGCACATCAGACGGTCTATTAGTATTCTCTGTAAGTGACCGTCAGGTATGCACCTGCACACCAGATGGTCACTTACAGAGAATACTCTACCAGATGCTGTATCAGTATTCTCTGTTAAGTGACCGTCCGGTGTGCAGGTTGAGAAGGAACTATACCAGATGCTGTATTAATACAACTTGACCTCCTGATGATGAGCACAGAATTGCTCGAAACATGTAGAGGATTATAATAATAAACGTTTTATACAACATAATTGTGCATCAAGTTGGTCATTTACCCAGAGTCATACCAGGATGCGTGGTCAGCAAAACATAAAAAATGTTACATTCTATTTAATTTTGCTACTGAAGGAGGCGAAACTGAACTCACATTTCACACAGCACAAGGTTTATGTTGTGTTGTGGTTGCACCAGAGTTTATTTTGCAGGATAATGTGTTTAAAACCTCAGTATACATAATTTTCACACTTTTCGGAAGACCAATTAACATCTGTCTACACTCAGTTTGTACGCGTTTTTAAACAGTGACACAAAACTAAGGTCTTGCTCCTACACGATACTCAGTGCACACACAGTTCTGTCAGTTTTTACTGTACTACAATCCATAAAATCTGATATATGTGCTCTGTAAAATCTTAATCTAAAGTTATTTTGAAATCAAATTACCAACAGATTCTATTGTGTTGATGCTGCCACAATGTTTTAACAAATTCATTACTATTCAACACAAATATATTAAACTAAAAACAACCATTTTTTAAAATCATAAATAGGTACAACAGTATGATAAATTGCACCTAAATAAGATACATAATTTTTCACCAATGTAAAATAGGAGAAGGTTTCAATCTCTGCTCTAACAATTTAACTGCTCACAACTCATCTGGTAAAACTTTAAAATCCTATTATTTAACAAGGCAGTGTTTATTAGTGAACATGGTAAATGTAAACAAATCTGTTCCAGCCCTGCCATATTCCTCTACTCTCATACAGTTCTCACCATATCTGCACACAGCCACATAGGCTTAATTGACAGCTGCCAACAGAGATTCCCACGAAAATGACACACACACACAATTCCAAAACAAGATGTCACCTCCATATGTGGAATGTGAATCACACCTGTATGTATATACAGGGTGGCGCACGAAATGACATACCATTTTATCATCCCATTAAAATTGTAACATCATAGTTTCGATGTTGCAAACGTGCGAGTGAATGCTGTAGTTCATGGAAAATGCGATAAATGTCATAAACTATCAGAATTGAAAGCCTAGCACACCAGTTTGTAAAATGGCGGACAACGGGCGGTTGACTGAAGATCAAAAGGTGAAAGTTGTATTGTTTTATGCAGAAACAAAGAGTGTAGTGGCGACTCAGAGACGTTTTCATGCACACTTTGGTAACAGGTGGGCTCCTTGCAAACAGACAATTTACAGACTTTGCCAACAATTTGAAACCAATGGTTCTGTGTTGGAGAAGAAGCAGCCGCGTCCCGCCAGTGTCCGCACACCTGTTTGCAAGGGGCCCACCTGTTACCAAAGTGTGTACAAAAACATCTCCGTGTCGCCACTACACTCTTTGCTTCTGCAGAAAACAATACAACTTTCACCTTTTGATCTACAGTCAAATGCCCGTTGTCCGCCATTTTACAAACTGGTGTGCTAGGCTTTCAATTCTGATTGTTTATGACATCTATCGCATTTTTCATGAACTACAGCATTCACTCGCACATTTGCAACATCGATACTATGATGTTACAATTTTAATTGGATGGTAAAATGGCACGACATTTCATGCGCCACCATGTATATAAAAATGATCTACTGCAGCAGCTACATGGGGTGTTTCAGCGGGAATCTGCCACACTTAGAGAGAACGTCTGCTAGGTTAAATTACATATTTATATTACCAAAAATACGTATATACAAGGCTGAATGGTGACACAGACACTGATGCAAGAAAACGTGGTCTTGTTGAGGTTCTACATACTATACCCGTTTGGCTTGATATATTGTCTGTACAATGTGCAGGGTAGTCCTTGAGACGATGACAAAGATGTGGTGTTGTATTGTGCGAGGTACTTGGAAACCTAAGGACAGTTTTAATCAAACTAGTGCATGTTTTTCTGTAATTAATAACTGTTTATGTCAATCAGATGAGATATTCAGTCTACTGGGATGTTAAGCAGCACAGATAGGTAGCTGAACGATTGATGCGCGATTGGGTTCGAGACCTCATGGTCCCGATGCACTTAGGCCTTAATTAATGGGCCCATTGTGCCCCATACCAGTTTATGGGAGTTCTGTTGCTTTGCTAAAGTTCTAGATGGCCCCCAGACTTATACTCTTGACATCCTCTGGCTCCAAGAAGGAGCCCAGATACACATGTCTGAGTGAAGCCAAAGCTTCACACTCACAAAGAATGTGGGCTGAGGTTTCATCCTCTGCTCCACACCCCCTACACAGTGGATTGTCTGACAGCCCCATTAGGTGAAGATGTCTCCTCAGGGTATTATGTCCAGTGAGAAGGCCAGTAACAGTCCTGGATTGTGACTCTTGAGCCTGTCTTCAGATAGGTAGTTAGTTACCTACATTTTGTGACAACCTATCGGTCCCATCTTCAAGGATCAAGCAGTCTGACACATATGGGACTTTCAAGTAACCCTGAAACGTTGGTTACCAACTAACAATCTACGATGCACACAACATCCAAAAAAGGGCAAAGATCTCAGTTAAACCAAAGCAGAAGCCTGAAATCACATTAATTAGATGTTCAGTAAAGACAATGATGTTCAAAGAACTACAAATTCCTCCTAGTTTTAGTACATATTTGGTAACCAATAAATGTATACAGCCTCCTGTTCTTTAAAACTTCTGTCACTATTATCTCGGTAACTTTCACTATGGCTATAAGTCTGTTTATTTTGATGTAATGTCACCTAACGAATGTTCTCCTGAAGTATGGCAGAATCCCCCTGAAACACCCTGTATATATGTATAATATATATATATATACATACATACATATATGTGTGCATGCATGTGTTTGTGTGTGTAAACTGAATTTGACCTAACATTTTTGACAATCCAAGGTTATGCTATGGGTCTGTGTGTAATCCACAGTTATACTGGTGACCTATGTGTACAGCAAAGCCATATTATTTTCATTTGTCTATAAACCACACTGCAATAATAAATACAATATGTTACTCCCACTCCAACACACACACAACACACATACTGCATCAGCTGTGTTCAAAAGTACATTAATCTGGCCCATTTTCATCTTCATTTGTCATGTTCTAAACGGTGCTGTTAGCCACTGCTAGTTACCTGCGAAATGGAAATATTATGCACACACTTCTTGTAGTCTGCTAGGAACAGGATCTATCCTGCTTTTCTGCTGTACAAAATTTTTAGCAAGGACTAGAATGTGGGTTTGTTTGTTTGTATGTGTCTGTGGTTGTCAGTGATGGCAACTGTAAGATCAGGTACTACACAGCACATTTCCAACACTGCTGTTGTTTCGTAAGAGATCATGAGCAGAGCACAATTAATGCGGATACTACGGCATGTCCACACTTAAAAAAATTGCTTCCATAACAAATACAACTGTTTTTTACAGTGTCTGTGGACAAGAGATTGCAAATGGTCCAATAACTTCCAAGATATTAAATATTCTCCTATCATACATCAGTTCATAAAAACCATCTGCACATACTTTACAAACCATCAGTTTTATATATATCTATACAACTACACATTGCCAATAAAAATGGCATCCATGTCCATGGTGTGTTCGAACCGACTACTGGCCCGGTATTGTGTGGTACATCTTGTTCTCCAGGTGATTACAACAAGAAAATTTCCTCGTTTATCAGAAGACATGCTCCTTCCTATCATGGAAAGATCACACACTCTAAAAAATAGTTTCCTATTTTCTTAATTTTTTTTAAAAATTGCACATTCACAGTAGAAAAACGGTGTAATCACACTAACACTTTTAAAAACTATGATGTGTCTGCACTAATGCCATTCTTTTGATCTAGTTTATTGCTATTTGATTTGACCATATAAATGAAAAATGTGAGAGCTTCCTTTTCAACCACTGGAATAGTTTTGAAATGCTTCATTAATGTCTGAAAAGAAAAAAAAAAAGTCAGTATTTCAGGTTAATGAAGAGATGACACACAAAAAAGTAAAACTACCAACTTCACATCACAGTAACTTAAATCTTTAGAAGTCAAAATCAAAGTTGGCCAATACATACGTACAAATAAACTATAGATTGAGTCCAAATTGAGGACAGAGCCACTTATTTCTAACTAGCTGATTTACCCACCTATCCAATGGCCATTTTTACAAGGGGGAGTCAGATGAAAACGTTAAAAGTGCGATAAAAATTCGAACCACAGTTTGATTGTCTTGTATGTTGACAACAATGATACTCATGGTTTGAAGAGTGGCTGACAGGTGGCAGTATGATGTAGGAATGCAACGCGATGGTGCAGTAGTAGTGTAAGGATGGCGGCCCCGCTTGCAACATGCACCAAAGAAGAACAGCGTTCTGTCATCTGTCTTTTTTTTTAAGTAGTGAAGGGGTGAAACCCATCGAAATTCATCGACGAATGACAGTTCAGTATGGTGATGCATGTCTGTCACTACAGCAAGTGTACGAGTGGACTAGGAAGTTCACGAACGGTATTAGTTCTGTAAAAGACTGTCCTCGACCTGGTCAGGCACACCGAGTAGTGACACCAGAGAGCATTGCAGCAGTTGAAGCCATTGTGAAGGAAAATCGCCTCGTAACAGTGAATGAAACAGCAGCACATCTGGATATGAGTCATGGATAAAAAAATATAAAAATACAGATATAAAAATATTTATGGTTTTCATTTGACTAACCCACCAAAAACAAAACAAGACTTAAGAGTACAGATATGAAGTGTGCAACTGTACTGCATGACCATTTCTGCACAGTGTTCACTGTATGTTACAATCTAGTGTCACTGTTAACACAGGTACAAGTATGTCCTAGAAGGCAATGGGTGTACCATCATGCACTTCCAACTTGGGAATTACGAATACCCGAAGTTACAATACAGCCCTTGATGATTTTGGAGCAGTAACAGGCCCCACACTCTTGCACCAAATTGAAGTCAGCTAAATGTATTCTGCACCTGCAGCAAGATCTCCTGCAGTCTACGCTAACAAAAGCTGACTAGGCACCCACAGGCTAGGTTAGTGAGCACCAGTTATAACATGGTGCTCACATCAGCGAGGGCATGTATACAAGTCAACAGCATGTTTTCCGATGCTTGCGGACGCGGTTAATCTTCCTACCAATACATACACCTGGAGATGGTTACTTTGTGCACAGAAAAAAACACATAAGTGACTGAACATGTTACAAATAATTATAACAAACGTGCTTGGGGATCTGGTGTCGTGCTGTTGGGCGAACTGTTACCGATGTCTGGAGTTACTGTTACGCCAGCCGCACGCACGTGAGACAGAGCCAAGATGTCGCAGCGCCACGAAAATCTTGTGGTGCTCATTTACTACGAGTCTACACTATATACTCAAGTTACTACATTTCCGGTGTCATAACAGAACACGACGCAGAATATACCATCTAGTTCTCTGCCTACTTGAAAATATATATGGAAAATAATTCCAGCTCCGTGCACAGTGGCCAATGTTACAAGTTGAGACCCTAGACTAATTTTAACCAATGCGACAATTTTATATATTTTCAATGTACTCACAACCTCCACGACAGAACTTCGATACATCGTACCGTAGATAGCGCATTTTAAGGCTGTTAATAACTTTAGGTCCGTTAATCAATGCGACAATTTTAAATGTACTCACAGCAAACATAACAGAACCTCGACACATCATACTATAGATAGCACATTTTAGGACTGTTAATAAATATTAACGTAAATGTAAATGGGATCCCAAATAAATTGACGATTTTGCACTATATGTACTGGTCTTTATAAGTTTTTGTGAAATAGCCCGATGATGGCCGTAACTGGTAGCCATTAATATAATAAATATATTGTTGTGTTAGACTGAGTACACATATAATTTAATTTTATCAAGTTAATGATGTTTTCAATTATTGTAATGCCTTCGTATTCAGGGTTAAGCAGTCCTTCCAGACATTACGACATGGAGAATTCAAAGAACGAATAAAAAGCAACGCTATCACAAGTAATGACACTCACAGCACTCAAGATGTATATAAATGCTCTAAACACAGGTAATGTTGTCCTGGAAGAACAAGCTTGTCAAGCAAGGCATGCTTATCAGTGTTGTAAAGTACAGGCTGACATTGATTTGCAAACAAATCCGAAGGCTAACCTTGGCTCATATACAAAGACCCCAAGTACAAGAAGCACGATTCTCAGCACACTGGTAAAACAAACTGAGAAAACTCAAACCCTTTGTGCTATAAATAATTTTGTTGATCTTCAGCTTGTGTCAGTACAATGAAATGCAAAAGCTTGGAGTTTCTGTCACTCAAACGCAAAATCAATGCTTTACTAGTTCTTCCTCTGTTCACGACAGAAAGCCTAACATAGGCGGATAAATGTCTGCGCTACTGTCACATACCTCTGTTATCAGCAACTCTAACCTAACTTGGCCCCAGATATACTGCGTGTCCGGGCTAGACGTATACAAAAATACATGCTTATGTTTTAGTACCTTAAAGCTTCATGAAATTTATGTTTTCGACAGTGTACAGAGTAACTCAAAAAGATTTTTATGCACGTCCGTACACTTCAATGTGGGCACCTGTTGTAGTTCGACAGATATCTAAACGGTATTCAAGCTCTTGCCACGTGTTTAGCAACATGTGAGGTGTTATAAGCTCAACTGCTTCAATGATACATTGTCTCAAATCAGCCAGATCTCAAATTTTTCTCCTGTACACAACGCCCTTAATAAACCCCCACGCAAAAAAGTCTAATGGTGCCAAATACGGAGATCTAGGGGGCCAGGGAGTAGGACCTTCAGCTTATAACACCTCACATGCTGATAAACACATGGCAAAAGCTTGAATATCATTTAGATATCTGTCGAGCTACAACACATGCCCACATTGAAGTGTACGGATGTGCATAAAAATCTTTTTGAGTTACTCTGTACACCGTTGAAAACATAAATTTCATAAAGTTTTTAGGTACTAAAACATAAGCATGTATTTTTGTATACGTCTAGCCCGGACACGGAGTATAAGACACCAGCAAATCTGATTACAGTGAGACACATATGTGTATACTGGTGATTAAAGAGAAACATGTCTTTGACTTTGTAGTGGCTTGCATGGAAAGTCCAATCATTGGATGTTTACAATCAGTACATGATGTATTCCATGCCTGGATAGCGCACATAGTCTAGCAACTTGCTACAGATTGGACAGTCCAGGGATTGGATCCTGGTAGGGGATGAGATTTTTCCAAACCTGTCCAGACTGGCCCTGGGGCCCATCCCACCTCCTTCCGTACAACGGGTACCGGGTGTCAAGCGGCCGGGTTGTGATGTTGACCTCCCACCCACCTAGCCAAGAGGTTAAAGAAAGAGTACAGCTATACCTCCATTCCCCCTCTGGGCCTTGGTGGACTGTTCTAGGGTGGCATCTACCTCCACCTTATATATTCCACTTAAAAAGACTCTGGACTGAATGCAGGCATATCTTGTGAGGGCAAGTTAATTTTATTCTGCGACATATATTGCTTCTTGCATTCAGTGTGATTAGGGCTATTCATAAATTTGACTTTATGTTTTTTTTTTTATATAAAAGAATACCTAACAAACAGCAACCAGCAGAATAAGATAAGAAACTTAAGTTTTTTACAGGATTCTGTACGCAGTGTCAGGATCAAAGCTTCACCCCTGAGACACGGTCACTACTTCCAATACCATTTTACTGACAATGTACGCCTTGGAACAAGTAACAGTAGTATGACATGTCACTGAACAGAGGTTTATATGATGTGTGAGACAGATAATTAGTGGCTCCACCAATCAGACGTATATTAAAAAGCATTATTAGTCGATCATCAATCAAACAAACAACTCAGAGACAACGAAAAGCACTAATTCATTCAACAAATATTATGAATTTTATAAAGAATAATAAGATAGCCCTGATTCAACAACAGAATTCTACAGTAACTAACTAGGCAGCTAGCCAACCAACCAACCAACCACCTACCTAACTATATGCAGCAGAGTTTAAAAGCGAAACTGAAAACCAATAGCAACAAATCACCTCCTTATTTCGAACCATTCTCAACAAGAAACATGTCGGTCAAATGTTGGCCTCCCCAGACTCCGCTACACCTTTCAGTCAGACAAATTTTCATCAGCCCTACTATTTTCACATGAGATACCAAATTCAATGAGAATATCAAATGAGACCTCACTCCTAACTGTATTTCCATTTTTTTTAAAGTATCTGACAAATGCGGAACATATGACCGGTGTCGCCCAGTTACGCTGAAACCCATGCTACATATATATATATATGATCTGCAACAATTTCCTCTGAATATCATGTTAACACTGACAAAAGGATGTCAGAATTTTGTATGTAGGAGATAAAGGTGATATGCATTGATAATTATTGTGATCAGCTATAACACCCTTCTTACAAACAGGTACAATGACTGACTCCGACCCTGTTCGGGCAATTCCTCCTAATTCCGAACAGAATTAATAAGGTGATGCATCTCATTCATCGTACCTCCTACTTTAATCAGTTCTGCTGGAAAGAATTCTATACTTCAATGGTGAAATCTGACAGCAGACAACAGGTGTTGGCCAACATGGATGACAACATTGCCACTGCATGACCATATCATCTCATAATGAAAAAAAATTCCACCCTGTGATATTTTTACAAAAGGTAAAGTGATCCCGTTAGAGGTCCGGTGTGGCCCAGAGGGTGGGTAGAGGTATAGCTCTACTGTTCCATGACCGCAGCACTAGAAAGGGG
>Ga0136643_10017883_pt1 | contig 10680 bp, 11 predicted proteins | sample TergutLab28metaG_FD_96883 | JGI IMG/M metagenome (GOLD analysis project Ga0136643, IMG submission 96883) | Labiotermes labralis P1 segment gut microbial communities from Petit-Saut dam, French Guiana - Lab288 P1 (version 3) (version 3) | ecosystem: Host-associated > Arthropoda: Insects >... | reverse complement strand
GTCCCTGGCCTGCGGAGATGACGTGGAGCGCCGGTTCGCCGGCTACGGCTGGCAGGTGCGGCGCGTCGCCGACGGCAACGACACCGCCGCGATCAGCGCGGCCCTGCGCGAGGCGGCGGCGGACGAAACCCGCCCCAGCCTGATCGCGCTGCGCACCCGCATCGGCTACGGTTCCCCGGCCGTCGAGGGCACCGCGAAGGCGCACGGCGCGCCGCTGGGCGACGGGGAACTCGCCCGGGTCAAGGCCCGCTTCGGCTGGCCCGCCGGCCGGTCCTTCCACGTGCCCTCCGACGTGCGGCGCCGGTTCGCCGAACTGGCGGACGCCGGCGCCCGGAGCCGCCAGGACTGGGAGGAGCGCCTCGACGCGCTGCGCTCGGCCGACCCCCGCCGGGCGGCCGAATGGGACCGCACCCAGGCCGGCTGGCTGCCCGCCGGGATCGACGGGTTCTCGACCGCCTTCGCGCCCGAGGGCCCGGTCGCCACCCGGACGGCGTCGGGGAAGGCGCTGCGGGACCTGGCCCGGGTCATGCCCGAACTGGTCGGCGGCTCCGCCGACCTGACCGGCTCTACCTGCACCGACCTGGCCGAGGGCTGGGTCGCGCCCGGCGACTACGGCGGCCGGGGGCTGCGGTTCGGGGTCCGCGAGCACGCGATGGGCGCCGCGCTCAACGGCATCGCCCTGCACGGGGGACTGCGGCCATTCGGCTCCACGTTCCTGGTGTTCTCGGACTACATGCGCCCGGCGATCCGGCTGGCCGCCCTGATGAAGCTGCCGGTCATCTACGTGTTCACCCACGACTCGGTCGCCGTCGGGGAGGACGGCCCCACGCACCAGCCGGTGGAGCACCTCGCCGCCCTGCGGACCATCCCCGGCCTGGCCGTGCTCCGCCCCGCGGACGCCAACGAGACCGCGGCCGCGTGGGAACTGGCCGCCCGCCGCCTGGACGGCCCGACCGCGCTCGTGCTGTCCCGCCAGGGCCTGCCGGTGCTGCCGCCGCCCGGCGGCACCCTGATCCGGGAGGGCGCGCGGGTGGCGAGGGAGGGCAGCCTGACCCCGGACGTCGTCCTGATCGCCACCGGGTCCGAGGTGTCCCTGGCCCTGGAGGCGGCCGACCTGCTGGCCGCCGGCCAGGTCACGGCCCGCGTCGTGTCCGTCCCCTGGCGGGAACGGTTCCTGGCCACCCGGCTGCGGGAGGAGATCCTGCCCGCCGGCGTGCCCCGGGTCATCGTCGAGGCCGGGTCGACGGACCCCTGGCGGGCCCTGGCCGGCCCGTCCGGAACCGTGATCGGGGTGGACTCCTTCGGCGCCTCCGGGCCCGGCCCCGAGGTCATGACCCGGCTGGGCCTGTCCGCGCCGCGGGTGCGGGACGCCGCGCTCGAGGTTATCGCCAGGGCAGCGTCACCGCAGGCCTCGGCGGCAGCCCGGCCTGGTCGCTCAGCCGGGCGATGACCCGCTCGGCCTCGGCCCGCGAGGTCCCGGGGCCGACGAACCACAGCACCTCCCCGGTGACCGGCCGCCGCCGTGCCTCGACCCGCACGGGGCGGCCGCCCGGGGGCGTGACCCGCCAGGAGCCCAGGCGGGCGTGGGAGATCCGCTCGGCGGCGATCTCCGGCAGGCCGCCGCGGTCCCGCAGCGGCACCGCGGCGTCGCCCCATAGCCCGGTGACCGACGCGTGCTCGGAGGCCCAGGTCACGGCGGTGACGATCTCCCAGCCCAGCCGGGTCCAGGCGCCGCCGTGGGCTCGGTGGTACAGGGCCCGGTCGGTGGCCGCCAGGATGTACCCGCCGTCGGGTCCCGGGGCGGCGTCCAGCAGGCGTTCGCGGCGGGCCAGGCCGAGCCCGGCCCGGAGCCGGGCCCGGCGGACGGCCGCGTGCCGCCACCCCTGGGCCAGCCATTCGAAAAGCGCATAGGCCGAACGGGTCTTCGTTCCTCGGGCGGCCTGGCCGGCCCGCCCGATTCTCACGGGAAGCGTCATCGCCCCAGCGTCCGCCGCCGCCGGAGCCAAAACGTCCCCCCGCCGGGGGAACGGCGGGGGGACGCGGGAGTCAGATCTTGCGGAGCCAGTCCACCCAGCCGTCGACGCCCTCGCCGGTGCGGGCGCTGACCTGCAGGATGTCGGCGGCCGGATTGACCTGGCGCAGGTTGGCCAGGAAGCCGTCGAGGTCGAAGTCCAGGTGGGGGAGCAGGTCGATCTTGTTGACCAGGACCAGCTGGCAGGAGCGGAACATCACCGGGTACTTCAGCGGTTTCTCCTCGCCCTCGGTGATGGAGTAGACCATCGCCCGGGCGTCCTCGCCGACGTCGAACTCGGCCGGGCAGACCAGGTTGCCGACGTTCTCGATCAGGACCAGGGCCAGGTCGGCCAGGGGCAGCCGGGGGAGCGCGGAGGCCACCATCGGGGCGTCCAGGTGGCACTCGCCGCCGAATCCGTTGCCGGTGTTGACCAGCGCGACCGAGGCGCCGAACCCGGCGAGCCGGTCGGCGTCGATGCTGGTCTCGATGTCGCCCTCGACGATCCCGACGCGTTTCTCGCCCGCCAGGCGGGCCAGGGTCTCGCGCAGCAGCGTGGTCTTGCCGGCGCCGGGAGACGACATCAGGTTGACCGTGCGCACGCCGCTGGCCGACAGGGCGGCCCGGTTGGCGGCCGCGGTCTTGTCGTTCTCGCCGAAGATCCGTTCCAGGACCTGCACCCGCTCGGTGCCGGTCTCGTACCCGGAGTGGTCGCCGGTCTCATGCTCATGCTCGTGCGAGTGCTCAGTCCCGTCCTCGTGACGGTGAAAGCGGCCCATCAGGTTCCTGTCTCTAGGTCCAGTGAGGTGATCATGAACTCCTCGCCGGCCGTGATCTCGGCGTTGACGCCGCCGCATTCCGGGCAGGCGAAGACCGGCAGGTCGCCGACCTCGGCGCTGTGCCCGCAGGCCTTGCAGCGCATCCGGGCCGGGACGTGGTCGATGTCGATCCGGGCCCCGGCCAGGGGAGTGTCCGCGCTGACCAGGTCCCAGCAGTAGACCAGCGTGTCCGGGACGACCTGGCGCAGCTGCCCGACCTGCAGGTGGATAACGGAGACGGTCCGGCCGGCCGCGTGCCGTCCGACGATGTCGGCGATCGAGCCGCACAGGGACAGTTCATGCACGCTTAAACACCTACCGCCGGCACGCGGCCCCGCGCAAGGGCCCGGTTACCGCTGGAGCGTTTGCGACGGCGATTCGCCCCAGCGCTTGCGGTACATGACGGCGAAGCTGCCGAGGTGGTTGAAGCCCCAGCGCTCGGCGACCGCGGTGACGGTGAGGCCGTCGCTGACCGTGGCGTCGGTGAGCTCCTCGCGGACCCGCTCCATCCGCCGCTCGCGCAGGTACTCCATGGGGGACACGCCGAGTTCCTCCCGGAACCCCTGCTGGATGGAGCGGACGCTGACCCCGACGTGGGTGGCGATGCTGGCCATGGACAGCGGCTCCGACAGGTGGTCCTCGATGTAGTCCAGGGCCTGGCGGACAGTGCGCCGGCCGGGCGGGGTCGTCGAGCGGGTGAGCTGCTCCCGGTAGGTCGACGGCTGGATCATGAGCAGGCTGCTCATGCAGAACTCTTCCAGGGGGCTGATGCCGATGCCGTGATGCACCAGCGACCCGGGGTAGAACACCTCGGTGTGCAGCAGCTGGATGACGGCGTTCCAGCGGTTGGCCTCGTCGCTGTCGAGCTCCATGACCGGCTCGAACCGCAGCGGGTGGGTCATCATGCGCCCCGACACCCGGGTCAGGTAGCGCTCCAGGGGCGCGGCCTCGATCCGGATGATGAGCTGGGGCGAGTCGTGGTCGAAGCGGATGAGCAGCGGGTCGCCGGGGTTGGTGACCAGGGCCCGGATGGTGTTGGCCTCGAACTGCTGCCCGTTGCTGACCCCGACCGCCCGGCCGTTCATCGGCATGTGGACCGCGTAGTACTCGCCGCAGTGCGCGATGTCGACGGTGGCCGCCACGTGCAGGTCCAGGTAGAGCAGGCTCAGGTCCCGGAACCGGACGCCGTTCATGGCGGCGGCGAAGTCGGTCGTGGCCACCGGGCCGGCCGTGAAACTGTTCGGGGCGAGCGCCTTGCCGATCAGTTCGCCCGCTTCTGTGGGATCCTCCGTGTAGAAGATCTCTCTCCCGTCGAGGGCGGGGGGCACGCCGCGGGACCGGACCCGGCGCCGCACTGGATCGGTGGTGCGCCGGGCGTCGATGAAACCCAGCCTCGACAGTCGTGACACGAAATCGAGCATATCGGGCGGGTGGCCTCTCGTGCCCCAAGCGAGCGCGCGCGCCCGGTCAAAAATTTTCGCGTGAACGACAACATGACTGCGCGGATCTGATAGTCCGTGCGTTTCAGTGATAGACAGGCTTCCGCGACGGCCATAGTCTTCGGCTCACGCGCCGTGGCGCAGCTCACACAGGGCACCGTGGCGCGCATCACAACTGCCCTCGATTTAACAGGAGAGTCGATGTGGCGTCCGTCTCACTGATCTCATCAACCGACAAACCGGAGGATCCCCTGGACGCGCTCGCGGAGCGCCTGCTGGACCCGAAGACCGCCAACGCCCTGAACACCCTGCTCGACCATGCCGACCTGCTCGCGGTCGTGGTCACGGGGCTGGACGGGCTCGTCAGCCGCGGCGACACCATTGCGGAGTCGCTGGCCTCCGGGGCTGTCGAGCTGCGTACCGCCCAGAGCGCGGGCAACGGGGAACTGGGGCAGCTGCTGCTTGCGCTGCGCCAGCTCACCCGCCCCGAGGTTGTCGACGTGGTCGGAGCCGCATCGCGGGCGGTTGCCGCAGGCAGCCGCCAGACGGCGGCCGACCGCACTCGCATCAGCGGCATCCGCGGACTGCTGCGGGCGATCAAGGACCCCGACGTCAGCCGTTTCCTCGGCTTCGTCGTGTCCATCGCCAAGGCGTTCGGCAGCGAACTCGACAACACCACGACCAAGTAAGGAGGACCTGCGATGGCATCAGTGCTTTGGTTCCAGGGCGGGGCCTGCAGCGGGAACACGATGTCGTTCCTGAACGCGGAAGAGCCCAACGTCGTCGACCTGATCGTCGACTTCGGCCTCGACCTGCTGTGGCACCCCTCGCTGGGCATGGAGCTCGGCGATAACGCCCAGAAGCTGTTCAACGACTGCGCGAGCGGCGCCAAGCCCCTGGACATCTTCGTCTACGAGGGCACCGTCATGGACGGGCCCAACGGCTCGGGCCGCTACGACATGTTCGCCAACAAGCCGATGAAGGAATGGGTGACCTCGCTGGCCGCCCAGGCCGGCGTCGTCGTCGCGATCGGCGACTGCGCGTCCTGGGGCGGAATCCCCGCGACCGCGCCCAACCCGACCGACTCCACCGGCCTGCAGTTCCACAAGCGCGAGCGCGGCGGCTTCCTGGGCGCCGACTTCCGCTCCAAGCTGGGCCTGCCGGTCATCAACGTGCCGGGCTGCCCGGCCCACCCGGACTGGATCACCCAGATCATCGTCGCCCTGGCCACCGGCCGGGCCGGCGACATCGCCCTCGACGAACTGCACCGTCCGCAGACGTTCTTCAAGACGTTCACGCAGACCGGCTGCACCCGCGTCCAGTTCTTCGAGTACAAGCAGTCCACCCTGTCCTTCGGCGACGGGACCCGGACCGGCTGCCTGTTCTACGAGTTCGGCTGCCGCGGCCCGATGACCCACTCCCCGTGCAACAAGATCCTCTGGAACCGGCAGTCGTCCAAGACGCGCGCCGGAATGCCCTGCACCGGCTGCACCGAGCCCGAGTACCCGTTCTTCGACCTCGCGCCCGGCACCGTGTTCAAGACCCAGAAGGTCAGCGGCGTCATCCCCCAGGAAGTTCCCGAGGGAAGCGACCACCTCACCTACATGGCCCACGCGGCCGCCGCCCGGATCGCTGCGCCGCAGTGGTCCAAGGAAGACATGTTCGTCGTCTGACGCGGCCCCTCTTGCGTCAGATTCCGAGAAGACAAGGAAGACCCCAATGACGGCGGTAGACCTTTTCGTTAGCCCCCTCGGCCGCGTGGAAGGCGATCTCGACGTCCGCGTGACCATCGACGACGGTGTCGTCACCTCGGCCTGGACCGAGGCCGCGATGTTCCGCGGCTTCGAGATCATCCTGCAGGGCAAGGACCCGCAGGCAGGCCTGATCGTGACCCCCCGGATCTGCGGCATCTGCGGCGGCAGCCACCTGTATAAGAGCGCCTACGCGCTCGACACGGCGTGGCGCACCCACATCCCGCCGAACGGCACGCGGATCCGCAACATCGCGCAGGCCTGCGAGACCCTGCAGTCCATCCCGCGGTACTTCTACGCCCTGTTCGCCATCGACCTGGTCAACAAGAACTACGCCCGGTCCTCGCTGTACGACGAGGCCGTGCGCCGGTTCGCGCCCTACGTCGGCACCAGCTACGGCCCCGGCGTCGTGCTGTCCGGCAAGCCGGTCGAGATCTACGCGATCTTCGGCGGGCAGTGGCCGCACTCGTCCTTCATGGTCCCCGGCGGCGTCATGTGCGCCCCGACCCTGTCGGACGTGACCCGGTCCATCGCGATCCTCGAGCACTGGAAGGACGAGTGGCTGGAGAAGCAGTGGCTCGGCTGCTCGGTTGACCGGTGGCTGGAGAACAAGACCTGGGAGGACGTCCTCGCCTGGGTCAACGAGAACGAGGCCCAGTACAACTCCGACTGCGGCTTCTTCATCCGGTACTGCATGGACGTGGGCCTGGACAAGTACGGGCAGGGGGTCGGGAACTACCTGGCGACCGGCACCTACCTGCACCCGGACCTGTACGAGAACCCGACCATCGAGGGCCGCAACGCGGCGCTCATCAACCGGTCGGGCGTCTACGCCAACGGCCAGTACCACGAGTTCGACCAGGCCCGTGTTACCGAGGACGTCACGCACTCCTTCTTCCAGGGCGACCGGCCGCTGCACCCCTTCGAGGGGCAGACGATCCCGGTCGACCCGGAGCAGGGGCGCAAGCAGGGCAAGTACAGCTTCGCCAAGTCGCCCCGCTACGACGTTCCCGGCGGCGGCCACATCCCGCTGGAGGCGGGCCCGCTCGGACGGCGGGTCGCGGCCGCCGGCCCGAACGCCGCCCCGCACCAGGACGACGACCCGCTGTTCCTCAACCTGATCAACACGATCGGGCCGTCGGTCATGGTCCGTCAGCTCGCCCGCATGCATGAGGCGCCCAAGTACTACAAGTGGGCGCGCCAGTGGCTGGACGAGATCAACCTGTCCGAGCCGTTCTACGACAAGCCGGTCGAGCACCTCGAGGGCAAGGGCTTCGGTTCCACCGAGGCCGCCCGCGGCGCGCTGTCGGACTGGATCGTCATCGAGGACGGCAAGATCGCCAACTACCAGGTGGTCACGCCGACCGCCTGGAACATCGGCCCGCGCGACGGGAACGAGACCCTCGGGCCTATCGAGAAGGCCCTGGTCGGCTCGCCGATCGTGGACCAGACCGACCCGGTCGAGCTCGGCCACGTCGCCCGTTCCTTCGACTCTTGCCTGGTGTGCACGGTGCATGCCTACGACAAGAAGGGCAAGGAACTGTCGAAGTTCGTCATCAACGGGAACGTGTGACGATTCCCAGATGACACAGGCCGATCTTCGGTGCGACCTCCTCGTCGTCGGCTGCGGAAATCTTCTCCGCGCCGACGACGGGGCGGGGCCCATCCTCATCCGCCGCCACTGGGAGGGCGGCGTCCCCTCCGGCGTGCGCCTCGTCGACGGCGGCACGGCGGGCATGGACGTCTCGTTCCAGATGCGCGGCGCCGAGCGGGTGATCATCGTGGACGCGAGCCGGACCGACGCGGCCCCCGGCACGCTCTACAAGATCCCCGGCCCGGCGGTGGAGGACCTGCCCCCGCTTGAAGGACTGCACACCCACATGTTCCGCTGGGACAACGCCCTGGCGTTCGCCCGCTGGCTCCTCGGCGACGAGTACCCGAAGGACGTTACCGTCTACCTGATCGAGGCGGAGGACTTCACCCCGGGTGAGAAGCTGTCGGAAAAAGTCAGCGAGGGAGTGGCCAAGGTCATTGACCTCATCCGGGCCGAGCCCGCCTTCGCCGGGGCGGACTTGTAACCATTTACTTATCAAGGGAGCCGCCTTATGGGGGAGGACAACCACGCGATCGGCGTGGAAACGGGGGTGATTCCCGAACGAGGACAATGGGCGGTGGACATTATCGTCATATTCAATGACGGTGTCGTCCGCCGGAGAGTCGATACCTATAGGACAGAGGCGCTCGCGAAAATAAGCGCAAGCCATATTAAGCGTGCCGCCGAACGAGATATTCCGGGACCCCTCAATGGATAACCTGCCCACCCGACCGCTGCCGATCGGCGCGTTCGGCCTGCCGTTCGGCTTCCTCCTCCTCCCGCCCGGCGAGGACACCGAGCCGGCCCGCAAGGCCCTGCTGGACGGCCGCGTCCCCGAGCAGTGGCCGGACTCGCTGCGCGGCCACAAGGCCGCCTTCGACGAAGACTTCGACGCCGCCCGCGCGGCGTTCGCCGGGCCCGACCCGGTCAGCCGGTTCAACCGGTTCGTCCTCGACCCCGACGAGGTGGACTCCGCGGCGCTGCGCGAGGCCATGGACCCGCTCGGCGTGCTGGTCGACCTCGTGCTGTTCGCCACCGGCCGCAGCGACGACGCGCCCGACCCCGCCGGGCACGACGGCGAGATCGCGGCGCTGCTGCTGGCCGCGGCGGCCGTGGCCCCCGGCGAGCCCGACGCCGGGATGCTCCGGCAGGCGGTCGAGGCGGCGAAGCCGGTCTCGCCCGCCCTGGCCGGCGTGCTGCACGGCGCGCTGGCCCAGGCCCTCAAGGGAACCGGCGACGCGATGGCCGCCGTCGGCACCCTCATGGCCGGAATCGAGCTCCTGAAGGGCACCGACCTCAACGTGGCCCGGGCCGAGCAGCACCTGGAACTGGCCGCCACGTTCCACGAACTGGCGGCCGGCGGCGAGCGCCCCGACCTGGTCGGGCAGGCCGTCAGCCACTACCACAACGTGCTGCAGAACCTCGGGCCGGACGAGGCGCGCGAGGTGTTCGCCGCCGCGCACGCCGGGATGGCCTCGGCCTACCTCACCATGCCGATGAACGAGGCCTCGGACCAGCTCCGGCTGGGCATCGCCGTCGGTTCCCTGCGCACGGCCCTGACCGTTTACACCCGCGAGACCCACCCGGCAGAATGGTCCAGCGCGCAGCTGAACCTGGCCAACGCCCTGGTCTACGCGCCGTCCAAGCACCGCCAGGAGAACCTGACCGAGGCGGTCGAACTGTACGAGGCGGTGCTGCAGACCCGGGACCGGAACTCCGACCCCGTCGGGTACGCCCGGGCCCTGGCCAACCAGGCCAACGTCCTGGCCCACCTGGGGGAACGGCTCGTCGCCCGGGCCAAGCTCGGCGAGGCCCGCGCGCTGTTCGAGGAAGCCGAGGACTGGAACGCGGTCAACCAGGTCCGCGAGCTGCTGGACGAGCTGGGAAGGGTCAACGCCAGTGCCTGACGTGACAACGGACTTCGAAACCCTGGCCAAGGCCGTCGACCAGGCGGCCGAGGCGGTCGAGGCCCTGCCCGAGGGGGCGGCCAAGGAAGCGGCGACCGAGCTGAAAGACGCGATCGAGGCCGCCCACAAGGCCGGCCTGGTCACGATCGTCCAGAAGCTCAAGGGCGACGAGGCCGGCAAGAAGCTCCTGTTCGAGCTGGTCGACGACCCGGTCGTCCGCATGCTCTTCGCGGCGCACAAGATAATAAGGACAGCGCCGCCGGACGGAACCTCCTCCAACGGCGGCGCCAAGGGCGGCACCGGCGACCTCGCCGCCGAGCGCCTGGGCGGCCACGGCCACGACCACGGCGTGCCGGCCCAGTCAGGGCCCGCGCTCATCCCGCTGCGCGCGGTGCGCCGCCGCGACCCGGTCGAGGACGAACTCGAGGCCGACGGGTGGTTCCGCACCATCCCGGCCAAGGGCATCCCGCAGGGCGAGGCGACCCAGGTCCGGGTCGGCGACGAGGACGTCATCCTCGTCTGGGCCCGGGACGAGCTGACGGCGTACGAGAACCGGTGCGCGCACGAGGAGATGCCGCTCTCGGACGCCCTGGTCGACACCATGGCCTGCACCGTCATGTGCCCGTGGCACGGCTACCGGTACGACTCCACGACCGGCGAGTGCCTGACCGAGGCCGGGATGGGCCTGTCCAAGCGGGACGTGAAGATCGTCGGCCGCGATGTGTGGATCCGGGGCGGAGACCGGTGAAACAGGTCACCTTCGTCAGCGCCGCCGCCCGCGCGGCCGGCGCGGCGGACCCCTCCGCCGGTGTCACCCCCTCCGACACCGGCGGATGGCGGGCCCGGACCTGGCTGGGCGCTCCCGCGCCCGGCGGGCTCGCGCTGCCGCCCGCGCACCCGACCGCCGCCTGGCTCTACGCGCCGCGCGGCGTGTTCCTCGGGGACTGCGAGGGCCGGGACGTCCTGGTCGCGGCCGACACCGGCAACCACCGGGTGATGATCTGGAACTCGGTCCCGGAGAAGGACGAGACGCCCTGCGACGTGATCCTCGGCCAGACCGACGACACCAGCGAGGGCCCCGCGCGCGGCGCCGGCGACACCCGGCGCGGGATGAACCTGCCCACCGGAGTGCTCGTCCACGACGGCAACCTGATCGTGGC
>Ga0136643_10017882_pt1 | contig 10680 bp, 4 predicted proteins | sample TergutLab28metaG_FD_96883 | JGI IMG/M metagenome (GOLD analysis project Ga0136643, IMG submission 96883) | Labiotermes labralis P1 segment gut microbial communities from Petit-Saut dam, French Guiana - Lab288 P1 (version 3) (version 3) | ecosystem: Host-associated > Arthropoda: Insects >... | reverse complement strand
TGTCGCACCCAGGGTTCGGCTGGTGTAAGGGTTTGGTTTGCGGGCGGGCGACTGCGGGAGTCGTGGGGTTGAAACCCCCCGGGGGGGGGGGGCATGGATATCTGTCTCATGAATGTTGTGTGTTGTCTTGTAGAGGTCTCTGCGACGGGCCGATCATTCGTCCAGAGGAGTTCTACCGATTGTGGTGCGTCGTTGAGTGTTATCTAGAAACCTTGTGAATGAGGAGGCCCTGGCCCACTGGGAGGTTGTGGGGGGGAGGGGCGGTCTGTTGCGCCAAATAAAGAAAAAAAAACCCGAACTTGGTGATTGGTATATAGTTCCGTCCATACATTTCCAAAGCCCTACATTTTAATTTGCCCAATTACAGAGTGACCAATCCCGGCCTAAATCAGAAGAATTGCTAGGAATCACTAACGGGTCTACAGTTTTAATACGCGCGTGTATCTGAATACGGGCCGGGTAGCGTAGTGGGTATAACGACTGGCTATGAGCTGGACGGTCCGGGGATCGAATCCCGGTGGGGACGAGATTTTGCGCACCTGTCTAGACCGGCCCTGGGGCCCACCCAGCCTCCTGCAAAATGGGTACAAGGGTGCACTATACCTTACTTTATCTTTTATATCTGAATTCAGAGGCTAGGATAACTTATGAATGAATTACATACAATTTATCCCTGGTTCATTCGCAACTAGGAGTTTCACGTATATTTCTTTCATCCATCTTTGACCTTAGTACAACTCGGTAATCACTAAACAGAGCGACCTTTGATATCTACTCTTCCCACTTACCAATGGTTAGCAACAGCTTCACGAAGGGGGTTCATTTTCAACCACACACCCCCGCCTGTAGAGTATTCCGTACTTCTGTGCCATTATAAGCCCTTGTGTGTTCCTTCTAGAAATCTGTTTCCTCACTTACATTTTTAAAACTTAAATTTTTTTTTGTTTCTCGTATGTTTTAATAAAATTAATATTGTATTCTTGCTCTTCTGCTTCAAAATTTAAGTATTCCGCCCGATAAGACAGAAACAAAATGACAGTTGTGCCAGCACGTGCAAAAAGCTTAAATGTAATCTAGAAGAAACCCGAAATTTCTGTTAGCAGATAATCACAGGGAATGAGATATTGGTTCAAGATTACGACCCAGAAACCAAGGAGACTGAGTGACGTCGCCGCAATTCTAGGAAAATCTCTCTTCGCGAAATGCTTTCGAACTGTGGCTCGGTCGCTGGACTCGTTGATTAACCCTTTTAAAGGGCGAAGCATAATCTGTTTCATTTAAAGACCCAGTTATTACCGCGCAGTAAACACTCTCCTTATCGGTAACAAAAACCGATCACTTACAAAACACACACTACACATTCTGTGGACAGAATGCAGAATTATACTGGTTGGTACGTGGTAGCCACTAGACCTTAAAGGTTAAAGTCAGAAGGAGGCTACTTTGAAGCGGACAACGTTGATTGGAGGTTTTAGGTAAAAGCATTTACAGTAAGGAAAATTTGCTCGAACGACATAACTAATGCGCCGTCATTGCTATTAATATAAGCTGTAAATCTAATCGACAAGGTCGTACCTCGTGTCGTGACGTTGCTTTATCTGCCTTCATGTGCAGTGAACAAGAACCGTTATCAAACAATGGGCTGTGATAACTCTCCTACCGTTTGATCGAAATGCAACAGCGATGAGAAGATATGACGGTATTGGGGGGTCCTCACACCATATTGCTAAAAAGTGGTACGACATTGTACTTTTCAATATGGTTGTATGTCTTCTCTTAATTCGTCTTCTGTCGCTTTCGGCTGTGTCATAATTTAAACAATTTCCTTGGATCGATGGGCAACGTAAAAACAAATAGCTTAAGATACACAGAAGCTCCCTTTTAATTTTACCAGTGTTTTCAATTGGCTGTTAAACTTACTGTCATATCCTAAGGGAAAATGAAATGATGAGCAATTGTGGGTACCAAAGAAAGAGAAAGGAGGAACAAAGAGATGAGGAATATTGCATTATGAGCAGTTCATGCGTGGTGCCCTTCGCCATATGTTCTTAAGGGTTTCAAATCAAGAATGTCAATTTTATTATTTTATTGCTGTGTTTTGTTTCTTGTTTCAGTCTTTTTTTTTTTTGCCACTCTTCGCAACATAACATTGACAATTTCTCCGATGATGTGAGGCGCACTTTTATAATAGGGCAGGATTATCTTAACTCTGTTACTGAGACGTCCGGTTTTCTGCAGCTGTATTGCAGCTTTGTCCTAAGGACAACAGTTGTTCTTACATTGAGGGGAAAAGGCGTAAATAAACTCATGTCTTTTGCTTTCTTCAAGTATTTTCTTTTGGATAACATATTCTGAGTATTTTGATGTTATGCTGACCGTGCATCTCAGTATAATGATATGATATGATATTTATTTAACCGCAATTGGTTTGACACCCGGTGGCAGCATCACACGACACATTTACAACAAACAATACACACAATATATAGAGAGTAATTAACCAACTTAATGCACAAATTCTTCTCTGTGTGCTCGAAACATGTAGAGGCATATAATAAACTTATTATAAAACAAGAATTTATGCATTAAATTGGTTAATTACGAAGATATTCTGAGTAGTTTCTTCTATTATTTTTCTCAACTTATTTACTTTATCTCCCCCCCCCTTAGGCCCTTTTGCAGTTTATGAAATTGATTGCTTAGGGTTATTGTAATAGTTTCTGAATGTGCAATCGGAGTTTGATTCCTGGCAGAAGCAGTGACTTCTGTGTCCAGCATCTTGTCCAGTCCGCATGTGGGGGCCCACGTAACCTGCTTCTGTAAATGTTGGTAAAAGGCTTAAATTAGTGTTACTCCTGCTCGATGTAAACCTTGGCCTTTTTTAGCTATAACTATAGTCTTGCATAATCTTTTGAACTCTCCACGCTCTGGCCATTTTACAAATGGGGAAAGGACAAGAAAGAAACGTAGGATCAGGGGCTAGGCGAGGCCCCGAACAGGTGTGAGCCCGGTAGCGATAAGAACTATATCCTTCGTCGCAGGAAATCGAACCCTAATTCTCCGATCATCCACTCCATACTATAGTCACTCTAGCCTAATAACAAAGCTACCCCAACTCAGCTCTGGAATGGTTACCAAGAGAAACGCGGCCGGAGAATCAAGTAAACTGTTTATCTCATTTGATTCCTAGAATAGGAAGTAACTTTTCTTTACTTCAATCTTATCAACCGTCCTCATGGCGATATGCTTCATGTAGAGCAGGGAAAGATAACATTTTTACCTCGTCGCTAGGTGAGGGTTGGTGTAGATCTTCACGCCTCGGCTACTTAACTCGATGGGGAAACCGTGCTCCCTATTGGAAAGGAGAGAGAGAGAGAGAGAGAGAGCGAGAGAGAGAGCGAGCGGGTTCCAAGGTCCTTCTCCTGAAAGATATAAATATATTGCCTGTGACGGCTAAACGAATCGCGTTCGGCGCTGATCATCCGAGCGCCCTTCGGTTACCCTGACTGAGGTTTTTCCGTGATTTTTCCTCAGTTGTTAAGGCAAATGCCAGGGTATACGATGCAAATTCGGGGCACGGCCCGCACTTCCCTCCCACAGTCGCGGCGGCTTCACCTAAGCGCCTGACAAATGTCGCATACTTCCAGTTACTGACAGAGCCAGTCTGGACTCAGAACCCAGACAACCAACCAAAGTTTATCCCTCCCATTGGCTTGGCTTGGCTTGGCTTGGCGAGGCGAGGCGACAAACCCCAATTCCCTCTTCGTCCGACCGACAGTATTTTCAGTCGGTCGACTGAAATATTTGAGCTGCCGAAGTTAATTAATTAATAATTAATAATCGTGGAAAGCTATTATCCATTTCGTTGCATAATTTCCGATAAAGTATTTTCCACTGCGTCAGATTTGTCAGATATGTGCCTAACCCCAAACACACCGCAATGTCGCCGAGTGCCTAATTGTTAACGTAGGCTTGTATAAATATTTCGTGTTGAATGTCTGGCGTATTTATGATTATCGCCTTGCAAAATGACACATCCCTGTTTCCTGCGATTCATTTTTTGCGGTTACCAGTGGCGCCTGGGACGGGTAATCAAAATGGCCATACTCAGTAGAAGTAGTGGATTAGAAAAACCAAAAGAATATATAGAATTTCCTTTTTGGGTGCGTTCGCAAAATTGCCAAAAATGACTATTAGCTGCGTCATGTCCGTCCGTCCGTTCGTCTGTCCGCACGGAACAAGTCGGCTCCCACTTGACGGATTTTCATGAATTTTGATATTGGAGCATTTTTTTTCGAAAAACTGTCGAGAAAATTCAAGTTTTATTAAAATCGGACAAGAATAACGAGTACTTCACGTGAAGACCAATATGACCAATATGATCATAACTCGTTCAATTCTTCTTAGAACGAGAAATGTTTCAGATAAAAGGTGTAGAGAAAATCAGAACACACATTTTATGTTCAATAACAGTTTTTAGAAAATCGTGTCGTTGATGACGTATTGTGGAAAATACTGTAGATCGGGTCAGGTCACAGATGACAATATGGCGTATGCGCATTGCATGCCGGATACTTAAGGCTATACACACACAGAATATGTAATACTGATTTCTTTTCCACTGCAACAATGCTTACACGAAGGCGCCTCATTGTTACGTTATACGTACATTGCCTCTCCTGTTAAATATGTAATTTAAAATCTGATGAGCATAAGAAATCAAAGCTTTTCTTTCGAAGTCTGTATATTCCTTTGGCCACCCCCAATACTCTGCCGTTTCCAGCGGCCGTACCACTCGCCGGGCCCCACCCGCTAGCTACGTCACTGATGGTGATCAGACAGAAAGCTATTTACAGGTTTCGCCCGGCACACATTTCATTGGTTGAAATTATACAGAAAATTTTTCTTTGCCGTCTCGGAAGTTCACACGGCTGCCAGTTTGATATTGTTGGGTACAGAAGATTAAAAGTAATACAGGTAGAGTGGCCTGTAGTTCTTATAATAAAACCAACGACATGCACTAATTTTTCAAATTTATTTTTGGAATAGTACTCTACATGTTGCGGACAGGTTTTCTGCCCATCATCAGGAGTCTAGCACTGTACACACAGCAGTACGTGTATGCCATACAGGTTATGCTGACTGCTTGCTAGCGGGATCAGGATGCTACATGTTTCGGACAGGGTTTCCGCCCATCATCAGGAGTCTAGTACTGTACACACAGCAATAGGTGCATGCCATACAGGTTAAGCTGACTGCTTGCTAGAGGGATCAGGATGCTACATGTTTCGGACAGGTTTTCTGCCCATTATCAGGAGTCTAGTACTGTATACACAGCAACAGGTATATGTCATACAGTACTAGACTCCTGATGATGGTCAGGAAACCTGTCCGAAACATGTAGAGTACTATTCCAAAAATAAATTTGAGAAATTAATGCATATCTTTGGTTTTATTATAAGAGTATATCACGATGCACGGTCCTCGGAATGTCAAATTGGCCTTTTGTTGTGCGGTGTTCGTCAGCAATTTTAATGAAAGTCCGCCCATTGTTTCAAGTATGAATGCATGGGACATTTGCAGGAATACAATACCAGGAACATAGGCCTATGTTTCCTTATAAGAAAGAGGACCTAATATCCTGAGCAGAGCAGAGAAACTTAACAGATAAATGGATAGGCAACTGACGCTCTTTATCATGAAACGCGCTACAGGAACAACTCATTGTAAGTTAATATGCATGATGTCAGTATCTGGAAGTCGATAACTTTTCAATACCACGAAAACCACTGACAGTCACAAACACGTTGCTTTATGTGATGTGGGCGTAGGTTCTTGTCACTGTGATCCTGGGATATACATGTGTTATCGGTAGACAAGGTAGATTATTTTGATTGTGATTAAGCCTACAACCAGCATACGATTTACTAGGGTTGACTCCTTGAACTGTAATTTTTTTTATATTAATGCTTAATGCAACGGTGTTAGAATTTTGGTGCCCGCATCATATTTAGGATATTCGTTTTCTTTTCACATCCCTCTAGAATAATAACAGAGAACTAAACTAAACTCCTTGGCCTTAGTCCGCACGCGAACTATACCGACAGAGCGGCCGCCGCCGGTCGGCGAAATTAGTGCCAACTTTTGCGGGTAGAGGGGTGTCACGTGGTCAGCACAACGGGTCCCCACAGCCAAATAACAGACAACTAGAATACATAATAGTAGGGCACCTATTTTTTAAACGCTATTTGTTGTGTAAGATCTAGCAGGAAGACGCTGACACATTAACACACATTGCAATTTAAAAATTCACTAGGTAGAGTGGATTCCAAAGCATATGTAGTGGTGACCTCTAAGCTTAACAGGGCCACCTCCTTTTTAGTCACGCTCGCCTTTAGTCTTGAAAAGCTCATATTAGCCTCCTCATGCCTGTTCGTCGTTCAGTCTGTCCGTCTGTCCGCATGTATCAGCTCGGCTCCCACTGGAAGTATTTTAGCGAAAATGCAAGTTGGGTTAAAGCCAGACACTTTATTTGAGGACTTAATTACGTTTAATTGTTGCCGGCGACATCAGTGCGCCACAACATGGGCTCCCTTCGAATGTTATTAGGCTGTTAGAATGGCCGAGGAGACTTATATACGTCACTGGAACGCGCCTAGGCTTTACGTTGTACATGCGTTGCCTTTGTCTTTCATTTTTAAAATTTCAAGCCTCGTATTTAATTTTATGAGGGAGTGAAGAAGAATACATTGCGAGGACCTTTATGATCTGTACTCAGCAAATATTATTCGGGTGAACAAATCAAGACTGAGATGGGCGGGGCGTGTAGCACGTATGGGAGAGATGAGAAGTGCATACAGGATTTTGGTGGGGAGACGTGAGGGGAGGAACCATTTGGAAGACCCATGCTTAGATGGGAAGATACTATTAAAATAGATTTTCAAGAAGTGGTAGGGAGCATGGGAAGGATTGGTCTGTCTCAGGATTGGGACAGGTGGTGTGTTGTTGTGAATGCAGGTAATGAACGTTCTGGTTCCATACAATGCGGGGAATTTCTTGACTAGCTGAGGACCTGTTTGCTTCTCGAGAAGGACTGTGCTGTTTTACATGGTCATTTTCTGCTCAAAGCCTCCTGCACACCTGAAGAGAACAGCTTGTGTAATGACCGGTATTCATAAGCTACTTACTTGCAGCCGCTCTGTGTCTGCATTTTCCTTTTGTCGCATGTTACAAAAAATTTCTGAGATGTCATTGGTCATCCAGGGGGAATTATTTCAGTATTATTTCTGCAGATAATTGTAATATGCACTGACGGAGCAGACACTGATTTGTGACGATGCAGGTAGTAAGGATCTGAGGAATGTAAGGACTGTAGCCCACATGCTCACCCAAAGGCGAGACTCACGTTAACAAGTCAATTAATTGTGGTAGGATAGAATCTTGACAATCATGGGCGTTGGGCCACTAATACTGTGGATTGCTTTTAACATATACGGATTATTCGTGATAAGATATGTGAAACATTGGTAGTGTTTGCTGTTAGATATTGGAGATAAGTGGAGATAAGAGAGCATATGTATTCTAAATTCTATGACATAGGCGTCGGCAGATTGTTAAAAGAACCAATTTATTTGTGTCGTGGGAGAAGAGTAAGAGGGGATAATATAAGCTAACAAATAGTTGCTTCTGTGATGTGTGTAAGTTAACTCCAGGGATTGGAAATTCTGTGGTACACTGAGACTTAACATTGTCTGTGTTATCAACAGACAGCTTTGTACCCGAGCTTTCGAAGGAAGTGAAATATGAAGATAAGAGCGATAAAGTACTTCGGTCCGTCATTTGTATTCTTCAATACTTTTATCCATATCAATTGATAAAAATGGACATTGTGTCAGTACCAACCTAGACGTGTAACGGTTATGTGTTATTTATTTCACAAAGTGAATCAGTTGAAGTGAAGTTTAAAAGTTTGCGGTGTACATTCATATTTTTAAACCCCCCAAAACTCACATGCCATGGGGTTTAAGTTCAGGATGTTTGGTGAAACCATAATTCTGTGTGTCTTGTTGATACTGGATACTCGGAACATCGTCAATGGTAAGTTATAGCCGTCAGACAGTGAGTGGTCTGTATCGAAGTGTCTCTGTGTCTTGTGGCAATTGCAAGTGTTACGGGGTTGTGAGCAGAATCAGTTCTACGGGGGTGCATTACTCTTTAAGTCTTCGAAGACGCTAGGGTTTAAACCCCACCTAATGTCCAGGACAATGTGGTTTTTAATTTTTGGTAATCTTAAATGCATTCACGGTCGTACAGTGCACCGAGGCCAGCTGGAGGTGATGAATTAAAGTTGCTTGCAGTGCATCGAAGTCAGCACTGAAGGGTGAACACTGGCAGGAAGGAAAACATATATCTGTTTACTGTGGAAGCAGAAATTGCTTCCACAGTAAGAGAAAGAAAGTCGCTTTTCGTTGGGAAATCTAAAAAGTATTAAGCTGCTAGAATGGGCCGGGTAGCTCAGTCGGTATAGCGAATAACTACGGGCTGGACGGTCCGGGATCGAAACTCGGTAGGGACGAGAATTTCCGCCCATCCAGACTGGCCCTGTGGACCACCCAGTCTCCTGTAAAATGGATACCGGGTCTTTCCCGGGGGTAAAGTGCAGCCGGGGCGTGCTGCTGACCACTCACCCCCTTCTAATGCTGCGGTCATGGAAGAGTAGAACTATACCTCTACACACCCTCTGGGCCACACCGGGCCTGTAACGGGATCACTTTACCTTTACTATTAAGCTACTAGAAAGGACAAACGAGTTTCAGTGGATACAGTTTTTTTTTATTGTCTTGCATTCCTACAGCCCTGTTGCAAAAGGATGCCTTACGGAATTCTGTGTATACGTCCTTGTGCTACTGACTTGATTATGGGTTTTATTAAATAAACCATAAATATTTTATATTCGTGGTTCCGCGCATCGTAATTCTAAGTTGAAGAAATCCAACAAGATGCAACAGTATGCAGATATTTATTTACTGCTAAATTACTCTATATGTTTCGGGCGTTCATCGCGCTCATCATCAGGAGTACATAAAACTGCGTACTGTTGCATCTCGTTGGATTTCTTAAACCTAAACCGAAACATGTCGTCTACTTCTGTATGCTCACTGTATCGCAACTCATAACAGGCTATCGCACACCAGAATATTACTGGCTGTTCAGTTACGATCTCGCTAAATTTTACAGAGAAGTATTATCGTAATTCTAACTCCACGGAGGAGCTATTAGTCAGTCAACCAGTTAAGAAATCTTCGCCTTGTTGGAACTCGTGTTGAGAATATTCGCCATGCGACTCTGTCCGAAGTCAGATCGTTCTAATTCGTAGAAGGTGAAGGCGAAGTTCGCCCTAGAACAGGCCATGAAGACCCAGAGGGGGAGTACTCTTTTTTTAACCTCGGCGCCAGATGGGGGTGGGTGGTCAACGCCACGTCTCGGCCTCATTCCCCCCCCCGTGGGAAAGAGGCCCAGTACCCATTTTACAGGAGGCTGGGTGGGCCCGAGGCACGGTCTAGCCGGACGCGGTAAATCTCGCTCCCACCAGGTTTCGATCCCCGAACCGTCCAGCCCGTAGCGAGTTGCTGTACTGACTACACTATCATGGCGCTCTATCATGTCATTACTCCTGCCATGTCTGTCTTACAGAGCGGGTTGTTGTGGCGGCATAATTTTAGACTGGTGTGTAGGAGATACCTCATTTGAATATCAGTCGGACCATTGGCTAGCTGACTCAGTTTGTGGTTTTCCTCAGTACTTGCGGGCGAAGCTCAGTTAGTTCAGGAACATTTTTTCCATTCCTTTCAGATTTGCCAGTCATCACAACTTTCGACTCTGCATAATCCGAATTACTTAAAGCGTCATAAAATAAACAACAAGAATAAAGCGCCTTAATATTAACCCCTCGTCTGTGCCTACTTCGCCCAACGGCCTTTTCCATTCAGTATTTACGACACATCCGTGCCACGTATTTTCCGTCTCTTTTATCCGCGCTATTTGCCGTTCTCTTTGATTTTAACACCCCCAGTTATTTTTGGTGTAGAATATTGTGCTCCCACGCAATTTTTTTCAAACTCGTACTACATTCACTCTCTTCAACCCAATTCTGTTAGCATTCTGTTACGAAATTTCGCGCTGCATTTCACCTATCTAGTCGTGCCATAAGTTCTGTTACAAGTACAATGTAACCTAAAGGGAAAATTGAACAAAACATCCACTTTTCGAGCCAAATAATTTGTTTGCAATAGTTTAAGTTCTCATTAATAAATTATATGTTACGCAAATTACATGAACAATACAAGAATTGGGGATTAGATATCAACTATGAGAAGACGGAACAGTTGGTCATTGGAAGAGATGGAGACGACATGGTAATAGGCTCCAAAATCATCCGGGATTGTGTACGGTTTAAATACCTTGGAGTGACACTAACGAAAGAAGGAAATAATAATGAAGAAATTGATAATAAAATTATACACGGAAGGAAAGAAATAGGAAAGCTGAACTCAGTGCTGTGGAATGATAAGTTAACCATGAAAACGAAAAAGATGATTTTCTCCACAATAGTAGAAAGTATAGTAACATATGGCTCAGAAACATGGGAAATAAACAAGAGGAATGAAAAACGACTGAAAG
>Ga0136643_10017880_pt1 | contig 10680 bp, 7 predicted proteins | sample TergutLab28metaG_FD_96883 | JGI IMG/M metagenome (GOLD analysis project Ga0136643, IMG submission 96883) | Labiotermes labralis P1 segment gut microbial communities from Petit-Saut dam, French Guiana - Lab288 P1 (version 3) (version 3) | ecosystem: Host-associated > Arthropoda: Insects >... | reverse complement strand
AGGCAGGTGGATGAAGTATGACAAGGGATGGGATGTGTGGTGTATTTATACCTGACAGGGTTCTGGCAGGCTGGTGGGGGAGCCAATGGAAGGTGAGTGACCAGGAGTGGGTGGGTAGGTGCATAACCGGTTGTGGAAGGGGCAGGTATATAAGTGCGAGTGCGGGTGGGATCACTGTGGTGTAGTCGGCGGATGCCTCCTCTCCCTGAGTTTGTGCAGCAGGGGCTTCCAGGATCTGCTGAGGTACCAGGGGTGTCCAGCCATTTTTGGCAAAGGGCCGCAATCATTATTGTGGTCTGGTTCACGGGTTGTATGTGTTAAAATCACAATAAGTGGCGTATATAACTGCCTGAATTTTTGTATAATATATATAGCATGTATGTATGTATAATTTACAAATGTGACCATGGGCCACATAACTCAACCTGGTGGCCTTCAGGTTGGACACATATGGACTAGACTGCAATGAGGAATCTGTACATAATGCAGAATTGCAGCACAGCTCTGCAATCCTAGTGAAGTGATGTTGTTGCTAATATGTGGACAACCTTCTGTTCAGAGTGTGGTACACAGTAATTGGCATCATGGGACTCATTCATCTGCCTGTAAATGTGCAACCTCTGTAAAAATTTGTGCTGAATTCAGCTTCAAAAACATTATGCTTCCTGTTATTTTGTTGGGGGGAAATTTTAGTTAATGTTAATTGTCAGATAAACATCATATTAATCTGCCCATCACAATTATATATTCTTAGAAAAATGCTACGTTTGTGATTGCATAATCCATCATCAGGATAAGTACAGAAATAAATTGCATGTAAAATGCCACTCGTAATACTACATTATAATTTTTGTTTATGTTTTTTGTGGGATCCCACATCACACTATTAGTGTTACAATAAAACTGTAATATGTAAAAAATATATAGTTGTGTTGGACTGATAATGTGATGTTGTTTTGTTTCTTTCAAAGACACAACAGGACGAATTGTATTATATTAGATGTTCACAGGAAAGTCAAGAGGTGCTTAAAATTCTGCACTTACACAGAGAAGTGAAATGTTATGTTTTATATGTTTTTATAATTCTGCTGTAAAAAGCATATGGCCCAACAGTTTGATATAGTTGTAATGCTGTGGAATCCTGTTTGGCAGGTACCCCATTAGAATCTCAGTCAGATAACTGGTTGATCTTACCAAGGTTTCTTGTGGTTTTTCTCATTGCCAAGATGGTACCTCCATTAGGCCAAAAGCACTTCCTTTCAAGTCCATTTTGATTTCTCCAACCATCCTACAAACCGTGCTAAACAGAAAGTCTGACAGCATTGTACAATAAGCCACAAAAAAGGAGGAGCAGCAGTTGATGTTCAACAGCAATGTTGGTGGTACAGTTAACCTTTGGGCTCGACCATGTTCCTTAAATGTCTACCTAAGGGTTGCAGGACCTTTACAAGTGGTGGTGGGGATTGTGTGTTTCAATGATCCAACAAGTTGTACTGGCAGTAGCATAGTTACTGGTATGGTGTCCCATCCCAGAGAGGTTGGTGGTGAGAAACAAGATGAAGAAGCTATCCAGTTGGACATAGGGCTGACAACCCTACCTTGTAAAACATAAATTGTTCCAAAACCCCAAGATTGGGGAGGTCATGGCCCAAATATGGGCCAAAGTGCCATAGAAGAGATGTGCCTTAACCTTCATAAATCCCACTCATATATCAATGTTGGATTGTCTGGACTGGTTCAGGTTTTATCCTGAATCTTCCATTCACAGTTATATGTATGAAGCGATATCAGTAACTGATAACACATCATTCTTGCAGTGATTTGGCCATGCATTCTATTGTTGACCGGTTTTCTTCAGGTGATTGTTCTAAACTTTGTAAGGCAGTACTGGGTATTTAAAAATGTAGGATATCTGTAAAAGAATTCCCCCATTTCCAGTTTAGATACACACTGAATGTAATATGTTGAAACAACAGAATAAGTTCTGACAACATTTTGCCTTTATTCGTAAAGGGTCAAGGCACATAGGAGACAGCTCACTAATATTTTTAATTAGAGTTTGTGTTGTGTACCTAGATCTTATATAAGTTTCTTTTAAAATACAGTACATTTTTCTGACTGCATAAGTTATTGTGTGTTGTCATGAGTCACTGTTAATGGGGAGAAAAGAAGGGTTTAATATGATTTTGTATATTAATGGTTATAATATGTTACAGTCTTTCACAGACTTACATGAGCAGGTTGTGGACAGTGCAAAATGGTTCATTAAATGCCCCATAGGTATTATTGCATTCACATAGTACTTAATGTCTGCAGTATCTGACTATATCCATCGGGCCCTACGAGCATAAGTAGACTGTTGTACAACAAAAGTTACATTCCCTATGCTACCAGATTTCTTCTACCCTTTTTGTACAGATATCATAAGGAAGAATAGGTACAGTACTGTCATAATTGTATTACTGACTGTCAGCACTGCAGTTTTTAGGTACTAAATCATTGTAAAATATGAGAATGTGTTACTGATTGGCAGACGTAGAGAGGTGTGGTGGTTCTGAAACATACACAGCATTGTACCCAGAATGGCCAATTTGAAGTGCCGTTATCGGGAATTGACACCAAAGTTGCACAATGTGAACATTACAAACCAACAAAATTGAGTATCTGCTTGAGTTTGTTAAGGCTTTATAGTCCAGCCACTGGAATCGGAGATAAATTCAGGCGGGGAACAGCAGACTTAATGGCGTCCCTTTTTTTCTGATGAACCCATATGCTTTGTCATGTATTTGCTGAACAAAAGCAAACATTTAAATATGCTAGCTAATGCCTCTTTATATAGCCACAGATTCATTCCCTAGAGCCCATATAACTGACATAATAATTTTACAAGATGGTTTAGCATAGTTGGTATAAAGATTAGGCTATGGGGTGGGCTGCTGAGGAATCGTGTTTCAATTTTTAGCAGAAGCAAGAGAGTTTTCTCTTTTCCAAAGCATCCAAGGTGGCTGTGAGGTCTGTCCAGCCTCCTGTTGAATGAGTGCCAGGCATAGAGTGGTAAAAGTGTAAAGCTGACCTCTCAGCTTCTGGTATTGAGGTTAAGAATAAATGGATATATTTCCACTCCTACATATGTGTTTATTGCATGCACAGTGACAACATTCCTACTTGAATGGATGACATACATATCAGAACAGGAAATGCTATATAATATTTCTAGCCCAAGCCACAGCAATTGAACTGAAGATAAAATGTAATGTTGTCAGTTGTGGGAACTAGGCAGTGATACTCACCAATCAATTGCAATGTTACTTTCCCCACATTTCTCACCTTGTTGCATTAGTTGCTTTCTTCTTACAATAGCAACATATTAAGTGTTGTACAACCATTTAGAGCCTATTGGTTACTTATGTATCACCAAGTTCAACAGTGGAAAGTTCTTTATCCTGTCCACAAAGTATATTTACTTGGTTTCTATGCCTCTCAGAACAGTCATTATTTCCCTGTACACATGAACCAAGTTGGAGTGTGTTTACTAAGTGGTACAAACTAAGTTTTAAGTATAATTCAGGCTAACTTTCATGTTTAAATGGTTAGCATTATTTTGTATGAATGTTTATGTTGGAGATGCGGGAGGGTATGGTTAATCTATACACGCTTGTCTCTTTCCAGTATTCTTCATTCTGTCTAAATTGTATAATTTGCAATGTGCAGTATGTGTGATCAAACGGTTCCATGTTGCATGCTATAAGAACAGATGTACGTGACATAAGAAGAAGCATGTTTTCTTTCCTATTCTTCACCCTTGACTGCAACACATTGTTACATCTTTTTAAAAGGTGCATAGAGACATCAAACACTTCTGAAGCAACTGCAGTTAGTTTGGTGGTTATGAGTTTTGTTGTCCTTGGTGTCTTGAAATTTTCTTCCTTTGAGGGCAGTATTTAGCATAGGGAACATAAAATAGATAGCTGGAATGAAGTCAGGAGAATATGGTGCTTGCTGATTACCACAACGTGATCTGTGAGGAAGCACATCACTGTTATCCTGGAATAAGATAATCTGTAAGACTATGGAACAAACTTGTTTTGATTGTGCTGTTTCCTAAATCTTAATGAAGAGTATGATGAATCATCTGGTTAATGTACATATGATCTTAAGTTGAGTTACAGCTTTTTAGGTGCATTCACAAAATTATGGAAAGTGACTGTTAGCTTCGTCATGCTTGTCTGTGTGTGTGTGTGTGTGTGGAACAGCTTTGTTCTCACTGGACTAATGTACATGGAATTTGATAGTTCAGGATTTTTAAAAAATCTGTCAAGAAAATTCAAATTTGATTAAAATCTGCCAAGAAATAATGGGTCCTTTACATGCAGATATGTGGATATTCATTATATATATATATTTTTTTTAAAATTCTTCTTAGACTTACAACTATTTCAGACCAGTTGTATAAGTATAGGAACTTATCACACATTTAATGTTCAATAATTTTGTCGCGTGAAAATAGTGTCTTTTAATGGATAATATGGTAAAGCCAGATGATAATGCTCCACAGAAAAAATACGAATTGCTCACCTGATAACAATAATACATTAACATCCCTCATAATATTTAATGCATTGCTTTTCCACGGCTATAGTGGTTATGCGAATGTGCCTCAGTGTTACGTTATATATACACTGCTCGTCTTGTTTCCATTTCCCATTTTTTTTAAACAGTTTTCTGGAGTTTGAAACAAAACTTGATTATCGTTCGCGCTCTTCTGTCACCAAAAAAAAAAAAGGCGCTGGGATGATGCTAGGAATGTTCTCGTAATGTGTACTAACAGCAACACGGTTGATGTGCCAAGCCATTAACCTCAACCACCCCAAAATTCAATTGCAATTAACGTCAGTTGTATCACACATGAGCGATATACGTTTCAGACGTCAACACTTCGTCTACGGTGGGGTTCCAATCACGAAATTAAAATACGTACTGTTAACGTCGCTATTGTATCAAATGAGCGACACGTTTCAGATGTCAACACTTCGTCTACGATGGGGTTCCAATCACGAAATTAAAATACGTATTGAAAGAAGCGATAGATATGTCACATGTAGAACGAAGTTCTGGGTCAATAGTGCATTACTTCCCAGGTAGTGGATTTGCACTCTATGTGTAAATTTCAGTACCAGTAATTTTCGTACTTTGTAGGGATGTTGGCATCATGTGATGCAACATGTCATTGGTGGAAGCCATGAAATTGGAGGTTAATTTTTGCACGGTAACGTTGGTACTTGCCGATTAGGAAATAACACGGTGTGAATGGATCAGAGCAGAGATAAAAGAATCCTGGTACACAGCATGGATTAGAGCTAGACAATCAGTGGAGCAGAGTGTCATATCGTAGAAGACAGCAATGTGGAAAGTTACCGCCGGCATTAATAATATAAGGTAATTAAGTGTAACTAGTTTAATGTTACGCGGCTTACCACTGCGGATTTCTGTGTTTCTGTTTGGCAGATGGTAATTATTCACTTCTGAAGTAGTACAACGGGGAACAGAAGGGAATGTTCCGGTTAGCAGTTGGTGACCAGTACGTATGAATGAAACGTGCATGGTTATGTTTACGAGAGTGTTCATGTTAGGCAAATACAATGACTTGATGTAAAGACAGCTCCTCAGTCGTAGGTATAGTAGTGTCAGCAGAATTTTAAATGTTTCTTCTTCTGCTACAAACGAAGGTCTTTAAGTTTCTTTGTAGTGACTTCCATTGTGGGTGTTATGGCCTAACCTTGTTTTGTTGCTTGTGGCATTTGTATACATAAGAGCAACCTCAGAAAGGGGTATCTCAAAACACAGTAATATTGAGTTGGGCCGTAATGCGTATTTCAGAGGCATATATAAATGTGCGTTCATGTTCTATCTCAAAATCATATTTGGCACAATAAGTTTATCTGCGGAGTCAAGTTATGAAAGGTGCGAGTGTCCAGAAATATTAGGTCCGTTTTTACATATGCACTGATTTTAAGTACTGATTACTCTCCATCCACCATCAGTGAGTAGGCGGCATTTAGTTTTAATTTTCGGTCAAGGAATTAGCATATGTCATAGGCATGTACACTTGTAGCACATCCTTAATGCTTAATATTGTTTTGAGAAAGGGAGAAATTATAAACGTGACTGTGATAATGCTCAATGGAATGACCATGGGCGGTGACTTGTATTAGTGGTTTTTCACATTAACCCTTTAAACTTTTGTGATTTATATATATATATATATATATATATATATATATACCACCAGGTTTAACATTAATAAAAGTCTCTGCATTTTTTCCCCAAAATGTATTTATGTATTTTGTATGATTCTCGCAGTCAACAGATGTTTCCCGATATAACATTTACCAGTTGTTCATTGTAATGGAAACTTACAGTGTTCTGTGCGAGGTATGAGCTCACAGATCTTTATGGCAGAAATCATGGCTTGACATATTGGCAGTTTCTCTTTGAATATTGCCCTCCACTTCTTGCCAACAATGTGGATTATGTATGCTTTTGTATTGTGTTGTATTTATTGATAATTTAAGAATCCATTGCCAGTAGTACAACCATTGGATATAGAACTTGTCCAAAACATATATTGTTCTAAAGATTACATATAGAATAATTCATAAGATTAAACCAATATAGACATTATTTATAACAATATACATATTATTTCTATATGTAAGTCTTCAAAGCAGATATACTTGTAAACCTAAAACCTGTATCATATAACTTATGTAGAACTTATATAGAATCCAGAGTAAGTTTCGTAAACTCGACTGATTGTAAAACCTTGATTACAAATGTCTATTTTTCTAAAGTACTTCTTTAAAAAAAAATGTTTACAATGCAAGAAATATAACAATTCTGATAATGAAAGGGATAAAATTTATATAAAAATACCTCTAAATAGATGTATATCTTTTTGAATGTCACTTAGACAACATATCTGATCACTAAATATAATGATATGTAGAACTTAACATAGATGTTGTGATTAAATTTAATTTTCATTGTGACTGAAATATACATCTGATGTATAAAATTAATGCCATTGTAGGAAATTATTAAGAACTGTTTTAAATTGCTTAACATAACATGAAAAATTCTTTGTCTGAGAGGGAAGCTTGTTATATACTTTGATGGCAAAATAATGTGGTCCATTATGATAAATCATTGGATGTGATGATGGTCAGAAAAGAGCAGAGTTTTTCATAGTTTTGATATTATGTAGTTGAGAATTTTCTGTAAGTAACTGTTTGTTGTTAACCACAAACAGGGCTAAGGAAAATAATGCACTTTGATGTTAAAGGTAAAATTTTAAAAAGGTATCTACCAGGGTCTTTTGTTCTGGCTACCATTATAATACTGATAATTCTTGTTTTCTTAACCTAAAAATATTATCACTGTTTGTGGAGTCTCCCCAAAATATTTTTCGATAAGTCATAATAGAATGAAAATAAACATAATAATTATCTTTAATGTTCCCTTTGTTAGAAACAGTTTAACCACTCTCACCATACAGCAGGCTGGCTTAATTTGGATGTAATCATATCTATATGACTTTTCCAGGACATTGTGCTATTAATTGTTATTCCAGAAACATCAAGGTAGAGGTGCTTAATTTTATTTTATTGTTATAATTAATATACAATACATTACAAGTGCTGTGTTTAGTTATAAATTGCATGAAATGAGTTTTACCAAGATTTTGGGAAAGCAAATTAGAAGAAAACCTTTTATTTGTATTTTTTAAAGTCATGAATAGCTTTTTCAAAATCAGTAAAATTGAGGTTGTTAACTCTTACACTTTTATCAACCACAAATGGTTTTTTTATGATTATCACTCAAATTCATACTAATTGTAACATTAGGTAGATCATTAATATAAGTATAAAAAAAAAGCAATGGCTCCATTATTGATCCTTGGGGAGCACCGTGCTTAACTATACCCCAGTTAGAATGGGTATTATTATTCTCTGAATAATGGGGCCTGGATTAATTTAACATAAGAGGCTGAATTTGTTTCTTTGAATATCATAGACCATTTTGAAGTTGTGTAATTTCTGTTGATGATGAAGAAATATGTATGACTGTCTTTTACATGGGTATTGTTTTAGGTTCTCAGTGACAAATCTCTCCGTGTTTCTAGGTGTTGCTTGCACTATTTAACATATTGTCAATGTGTAATAATTGTAGAGTTTTTGATCACTCCTTTACTGTCAGCCCACTTTATAGTGTGACTTATATTTACTGTATATAAATTTTACCCATTGTGATGGTATGAACTTAGAAATTGAAGTTCATACAAGTACAAATATCCATAGGCACCAGTGTACTTTCTAAAATTATCATTTCAGCTACTACTAATTACAGTATTATTTTTTGTTAATTAGACTTGGCCAAGTAAGCTGAATGCATAGAGGCTAAGGATGGAGCCATTGTCGGTAGTTACAGATGTGATGACGGTACTACGTCATTGGGATGAGGAGCACCAGGCACAGTCTTATGATCCTGTACCAACACTCACCAGGTAATTGTATTGCCTGTCTCTTACTTAATGTAAATGTATGAGCATGTTAGCATTCAGCTTGTGATTAGGTTACTATGGAATTGATCCTCAAGCATTAACATGCACTGAAATGAAGAATAGTGTACACACAATTTGCACTGATTTTCACATTTCTGCACTCTGTGTTACCTTAGTACATTGCCCTATAGGGATGAGGTTAGGTTTGGAAGTAGTTAAATCTTCACAGGATTAGTGTGGTACAGAGGGTGTTGATATACACAGTTTTCACTTCTTTACACTCATTTGATTTACATTAGGTGTTAGTGTGAGTGGTTGGGTATCAGGAGTTTCAGTTGACACCATACTGTTAAAAATGTAGTGAGTTGTGGTACATGTTGGGTTTAGGTGTTGGATTTAGCAGTAGTTAAATTCACAGATACTATAGTATTAACAGATTTGATGTGTTGCTGTGATTGTTGTATGTGTAATGATGTGTTGCACCATAGGCAGCGTGTGTACTGAAGTTGTAGAAATAACTGCCGTTTAGTTGTTGTGTAATGGCATACAGTGTGCATAATGGAGTCACTATGATATAAGCACTGTTACAAGAAGGTGAAGTTCAAAATCATTTTTCGTCATCACTGTCATGCATCTGTAAAATTTGTTAACCACTATCTTCAGAAGAAAGGTTGAAATTCAAAGTACTGTTCATAGGCTGGCAGAAATCATTGAAGCTGAGACAGAAAATTACATGAAAATGGATCCTGATCCCTTCGATGAGCGCCATCCATCACGTGCTGATCCTGACTGTGCTCTAGGACACATCCTGAAGGTGCTTTTCCGCAAGGATAGTTTCATGAATAAGGTTACTGTCAACTTTTTATTTAAGCATGTTTTAAAAAGTATCGTTTAAAAAAGTTTTTACAAATATTTGTACTTATTTCTGTGTGTTTCTTAGTATGCATTTTTTTGGGGGGTCTGTAAGTTAGTGCTGAATTTATTTGCCAAGGGGTCAAAAGTATTACACAAAAACTGTAAAGAGAGTGTGTGTGATTGAGTGTCATTGAGTAGGTGGGTAAATAAGTGTGTAAGGGAGATAAGTCTCTTACTTTTTACTTATTAAATGTTGTTACATGTTGCATAATACATAAATCTCATAGTGGCTACTGCTGTTCAGAATCCAGTGTGACAGAAATCTACCTTGTAACTGTACAATTGTTGACTTCCATTCATGTATTATACTGGGACATTGGCTGTCTGTATACCACACAGGCAAGTATGGATGTGTTCTCACTAAGTATGACTGACCTTTTTCTATGTTAATAATTTTGTTTTTCAGCTGGTGAATGATTATCTGCGAGATAACTATTGGACTAGATTCGGAAATGCAAGCAAAGATTCTCGAAAATTAAATATAGCAGCTTGTCGACTTATGCTTGACATCATGCCTGGCCTAGAAACATCTGCAGTCTTCCAGGTAGTAAGTTTTGCAGAATTTCATGTAAGTTTAACCCTATTTTAAAAGACACACTGCCAGTCTTGACATGTATATTTACACAATAAACAAGTAAGACTGAGATAGACGTGATAGCTCTTCTGCCTTTCATTGTGCCTGCAAGACATGTTCATTGTCATTACACATCACTGATAACGCATATATAATGCAGTGCATAGTTTTTAGTTGGTGGAATTTTCAAACAGGATGCTTGGAGTGAGTCATATGCAGCAACAGCATTGTGTTTGGTCTAGGCCTTCTCTCCACCTCTGTAAGTACATTAGGCTTTGTCACACTGAAGTTCCAAGCAAATAAACACCCACTCCTCACCCCTTCACCACAACCAGTAGGTCCTTCCACCAGCTCTGCTGACTCTTTCATCAGCCAAAAACCATGTACTGCAATACACAGAAGTATTATCATGTCATGCACCATTAACTTACACTGTGTTTGTCAAACCTTTATACAGGGTGCGGCATAAAGATCTCCCACTTTTTGAAAGGCACTGTGCGGGCTGTAGTGGTGGTAGAGAGGTGGGGGTAGTGTCATGCGGTTGGTTAACCTCTACCGTTGTCAGTACCCATAAAGGGTTGGACCGGTGAACATCGGGGCTTTGTTGTTGTTCCCTGGGCGTTTGATCTCT
>Ga0136643_10017878_pt1 | contig 10681 bp, 7 predicted proteins | sample TergutLab28metaG_FD_96883 | JGI IMG/M metagenome (GOLD analysis project Ga0136643, IMG submission 96883) | Labiotermes labralis P1 segment gut microbial communities from Petit-Saut dam, French Guiana - Lab288 P1 (version 3) (version 3) | ecosystem: Host-associated > Arthropoda: Insects >... | reverse complement strand
TGGTTCTTAGACGGAGATAACAAGGGACTGGAGGAGACTGTATAAGGAGGTGCTGGGGAAGGTGCTTGGTTCTTAGACGGAGATAACAAGCGACTGGAGGAGACTGTATAAGGAGGTGCTGGAGAAGGTACCTGGTTCTTAGACGGAGATAACAAGCGACTGGGGGAGACTGTATAAGGAGGTGCTGGAGAAGGTACCTGGTTCTTAGACAGAGATAACAAGCGACTGGAGGAGACTGTATAAGGAGGTGCTGGGGGAGGTACCTGGTTCTTAGACAGAGATAACAAGGGACTGGTGGAGACTCTATAAGGAGGTGTGGGGAAGGTACCTGGTTCTTAGACGGAGATAACAAGCGACTGGAAGAGACTGTATAAGGAGGTGCTTTGGAAGGTACCTGGTTCTTAGACGGAGATAACAAGGGACTGGAGGAGACTGTATAAGGAGGTGCTGGGGAAGGTACCTGGTTCTTAGACGGAGATAACGAGCGACTGAAGGAGATTGTATAAGAAGGTGCTGGGGAAGGTACCTGGTTCTTAGACGGATATAATAAGGGACTGGAAGAGACTGTATAAGGAGGTGCTGGGGAAGGTACCTGGTTCTTAGACGGAGTTAACAAGCGACTGAAGGATACTGTATAAGTAGGTGCTGGGGAAGTTACCTGGTTCTTAGACGGAGATAACAAGGGACTGGAGGAGACTGTATAAGTAGGTGCTGGGGAAGTTACCTGGTTCTTAGACGGAGATAACGAGCGACTGAAGGAGACTGTATAAGGAGTTGCTGGGAAAGGTACCTGGTTCTTAGACAGAGATAACGAGGGACTGAAGGAGACTGTATAAGGAGGTGCTGGGAATGTACCTGGTTCTTAGACGGAGATAACAAACGACTGGTTGACACTGTATAAGGAGGTGCTGGGGAAGGTGTTTGGACCCAAGACAGAGGTAAAAAGGATTGGAGGAGACTCTATAGGGAGGTTCTTCATTATGTTTACTCCCTACCAAATACTTATCATGTGATCAAACGAAGAAGAATGAGATGGGGGAGGGGGCAGAAGAGAGTTGCGTACCGGATTGTGGTGGGTAAATGTGAGGCACTGAGACCAATTGGAAAGCCTAGATACAAGGGCGGTTAATATTAAAGTCGATGTTCAAGAAATACGAGTATGTGAATTGGACTGGTCTTTTTCATGTCACGTACAGGCGGTAGGAAATTGTGATACAGTAGTGAACACGCGGTTTCCATAAAATGCGGGGACTTTGTGAATATCTGTGAAACTACTGGCTTCTCAAGAAGGACTCTGTTAGACATTTTAGACATTCACCTTTCTACATTGTTGGTGTAAGAACATTAATTGCTTCTGTGTGTAGTGTTTAATGGTGGGGAAAATAACTGGTTGTACTGTAAAGAAAGAAATAGAGGGACAATGCGTGGAACATGATTAAATAAAGGGGCGTAGACGAACAAACCACAAGTATTTAAAACAAATTACGATAACATTGAATATTGCAGCTAACTCGGTAAATGATGTAAGTGGCATAAATGATATTGACTAGAATTATAAAGTTTTCAAGAAAAACAAAATGCAGGCGAAAAATATAGCATTAAATTCAGAGTCATTTGATAGAACCCAGAAAGCTGGAAATCAGGCACCGTACCTTTTAGAGGCTACAAAACAGTACACGAGTCAAAGAAAGTATATATAAAAACCACAGTAAGACAGACCTAAGTCCAAAGCACACGCCGTGTGTAAAGTTACAGATAAAACTCGCCATCAGGTGAACAGCTAATATTCAGTTTGCATGCTACATTTAGTATGTATTTAACATCTTGTCATTATGGTATGTTGTTTGTATATCGCGTAGAGTACGCCAGTTACAAATCTTTCTCCCTCTGTGTGATCACATTTGATGATAACGTGCATGAGGTAGACCGAATGTTAAATGAAGTGGTGTGTGTAACGTGATAAACGCTGCCTCCTGTAATAAGTAACAAGCAACGTTAAAAGGTGAATTATTTCGAAATAAAATTATAGAATAATTTCAGTAATAAACTTGAAATATCTACGAGATGAAGAAGCCCACGTAATGGAGCCTTAGAAAAAGTGTCAGCAGACGGGCAAACAATGAAACAGGAATAATGGAATAATTAAATGGAACTGTAGGGGAAAACAAATATCTCAACAGAGATGACGAGACGTAAAGCTATGTAAAATTTATTGGGCTAATTTTCATCCATACAGCCAATATAGGAGCAGATACAAGAAGAAACAACCGTGTGAATGATAAAGTGGGGGGGGGGTTTGAGATGACTGGGTTTGTCCATGTGAGAGGCTGATAAATCAGTCACAAGTACTGTATTCATGAAACAGGGCATTGATGGATATGAGAAGGACAGTATGGAAGAGACGCGGGTGACAACCGATCGGGTTATGCGAAGAGCAGGAGACAGATCTTATGAATGAAAAAGTACGCCGGTAGGTTGCATGAAAGATGGCGAGGCAACACACTGTGGAGAAACAGGCAAATTGCTGAAACAGATGAAGAAAAGAATAAGGAGGAGAACATATTCTCTGTGAGATTTTATTATGTACCGAAAGAGTTGTTACATGTATAACATAACATTGATCAGCCATTTCCTCTGTTACTTGTCACAGAAAACAGATATTTCCCGCAATACATTAAGGCAGTGGAACGTTATCGGTGGTATTTGTGTTATTCGCGTTTTAATTTGGTGCTCACAAGTATTAGTCATTATTACTATCGTGATGGGTTTAAGTGGGAATTAATAAAGCATGAAAGCCTGTAGATTTGTGCTTCAGTAGAATCCAATTATTAATGTGATTATCATAGTAATTAACATTAAATAGAAAATAAAGAGGCTTGCACGCAATGGAAACACTGGTCGTCTTTGTAGATAGATGGTTGTCCCCTTTGCACATCCTGCGGGCTCGTCTATACACTGTAGCACAGGATTACTGTGGTATAAACAGGCGCGAATCGATTAACGTGTTTGCACAATTGCGGTATATACGTTTGCTTTGACGGGACTCTGCCTCACAATCAGTACGTATTAAACGATTCGATGAAGGTGCTTTGTTCTGTAAGTTGCACTAGCTGTGTCAAAACAAGGATCATCATTGTCCACTGATTGTCCTCAGATGGACAGTTACTCTCTGTGTTTGTCGTTAAAAATTCAATATACCCGATGTAATCGATAAGTAGACCCGACCTGTTTCAATTTTTAACATTTCTTGTAGCAAACGTGACATTAATGTGCAGTTTGTTGCAACTAAGTTACTGTGTTTGAATGGAAGCATCACGATGTGCTCTCAACGTAATATAACGTTATATAGTGTACGTCAGCACAATCACTTTATTATGTAAGGTAATACAAGGCTACATGTTTCGGCTATAACCTAGTCATCTTCAGGCCTATATTAACAATTGTGTTACCAGATACTATGCACACTTTGGGATCCCATCGTGTTTACATTCGTGGAATATATCTAATGCAAACGTTTGTCTAAAAGGTGTGATGTGCAAGTACAGGATTGGGGTGCGTAAAATTGTCAAGAGACAATTTTACGCAAAGTGCGCATAGTATCTGGTAACACAATTGTTAATATAGGCCCGAAGATGACTAGGTTATAGCCGAAACATGTAGCCTTGTATTACCTTACATAATAAAGTGATTGTGCTGACGTACACTATATAACGTTATATTACGTTACTGTACCTATTGTAATACAGATATGTTACACAACCAACCAGTTACCATAAAGCAAGAAGATTTATGAGGAATTTCTTGTTTAGCTTGTAAGAAATTGCCCATCTTTTATAAAACCGGAATGATTTTTTCATGTGCACAAGAACTCATTACTGGGCCCTGTTTTAGTGCAGAAGCTGATAGTTCACACATTTCTTACCCTAATTATTTTAAGATGAAATTTAATGTTATTTAGAAGGTAAAGGTAAAGATCTTCTTGTTCACGTACATGAAGGAATTTGGGGGCGAAGGTATAGCTCCACGGATTCTAATCCTCGGCCGTATTTAATGATAAGTGATCAACTTCACAGACGTGTTACTCTGTTGAGGAAAAGGCGATCGGTGCCCGATGAATAGGAGGTTCGCTGGGAGTCAGAGCAGGTCTGGTCGTTTCGTAGAAGAGGGATATCTCTTGCCCATGTTGGGGAACGAAAGACGACTCTTGGCTGTTCAACCCGTGGGCTAGTCGTTATACCGACTACTCTACCCCGCATATTAATTTGATATTTTGAAAGGTGAAATAAAAGCCTTATGTACAAATGTTGTAGACATTAATTTGACACCTTCTGTTACTTTGTTGAAGTCTGCTTCTCCGAGTTCTTCACTACTACGTACTGTATATTGCCTTTACCATTTCTTAGTCTGTATCACGCGACTGCTGTAAGAAGACTCGTCTCTGCCGTCTTCTACGCCAATAGAGTGCGGAAATGCCATTCAGTCCGCTTTGAAATTTGTTGTTGTTGTTCATTTCCTATCCGGCACATTTCATGCCCGTTTCTGAACCTGACGTTTAATTAGGTTTTAGTCGTATCTAATGGTTGAGAATGAAGATTGAATATACTTTCGCGTTTCGAAACGATAATCTGATGGCGTGGTAAACCCTTATCAGGAATCAGTGTGCATTTATCATGCTCTTTAAATATAGTGCACTGTGCTGTTATTTATTCATATAACTGTCGCTGTCACGTAGGTTTCTAAGGTGATACTTTCGTACATTTTCATATTTGATAGCTTTGGTATGTTGCTTGTAACAGGCAGCAACCATTAACCAAGGTATAGACAAATTCTTCGAAGCAGATCAGGCAAATTGTTTGGGTAAGCTCTGTTCACTTACATGTATAGCAAGTTTTGTGTACGACTGTATGACGGACAGCACGTGCTCATTAAGTGTAGGCGCTGAATATGAGATTAAGTGATAATGGCAATACTGCTGGCCTCATCTGTCTGTCAGTCTGTCTACTGTGTGGTTGCAGTAGCGGAAGTTTTTGCTGCCCATGATTTGAACACAGTTTTGTCTGCACAAAATGAATTTATTCAGAAAAGCCGATGTTTATTCTGCTACTCTGCCTCTATTCTACGTATCCAGACTTCTGGGATTAGCTTCATATAGGTATAAAACACACTCATCTACAAATCCTGCGGCTCCGAATAGAAATAGGAACAATAGTGACACGTGTGGTGTAGAAGAAGAGTTTAAGACATCAAAGTGTGCAGTTACATATACAGGAGTAATGCTGGTTGCTCTCCTGTGTTGGCTTGTTTATTCTGTGGTGTGGAGCATTGTTTACGAATTTTCCAATGTGAAACTAACGTACGCTGTAACTCAGACAATGACTTTATGTTTATCAGGAGCTACAGCAGTGGTCTGTCTCGGACTAGGAATTGCGTGTAACAGAAGAAGATTAATAGAAATAACGTCAAAACTTACTCACGTTGATGGGATATTAATGCGCAATAACAACGAGGCCCACAAGACAGTGAGGGGTGTCGTTATCTTGGAACTGGTCCTGTTTATATTTTTGTTACTTGTTCGGCATGGTTACGAATTGTGGAGTAGGGGAGGGAAAGAGTACCTTCATGTTATTATTAGATTTTTTGTTCATCTTATAAGCACCATTATGATAGTGCAATTTGCTACTTTTACGTATGTTCTGAAGCAGAGGTTCCACTGTGTTAACTGGCAGTTGGCTTTGTATGGGGACTTCTGTGAAAGAGTGAATATCTTGGAAAACGTTGAAGTGGAATTTACAAAACGCAACTTTAGCTTTCTGGAGCCTCTCAACTCAGCATCCGTGCCTCTCGCACATGATTTGCCGCGTTCTGATTCTCCTGATCAAAGTTCTACTGTTGTTTCTGTCTTCTTATCAGACACGAAAATTGGGCACTTGCCCCCTGCCTCATCATCGACAGAATTCTCGTCACAGTCTCGTGCCCAGCATGCCGCATATATACATACTCTCAGGTGTGCTTACGCCATTCTGTACGATATCGGTGGCTTAGTGGAATCAGCTTATGGTTTTCAGCTGCTACTAGCTATGGCGTATATATTTTTTTCTGTGGTAAAATATTTTCATTTGGTAATGCTTTCCAACCTAAGTTCGCATCAAGGTAACATGAGTGCTGATCACATGGATGGAGTTTTACCTTTTATATGTGGAGTGTCTATCCATATCGCAAATTTTCTGTGGGTTACAGCTTCCTGTGACTTTGCATGCCGTGAAGCAGTTCGTACCACAACTGTTGTCAACAGACTTTTACTAACACAAACTTTATCTCCTGATGTATCGGCTGAGCTGGAGCGGTTTTCTCAACAATTACTTCACTCGAAACTGCAGTTCACGGCCTTCGGGTTTTTCAGTCTTGACTTTACATTTGTGTATGGATTTGTAGGAGGAGCAACCACATACATCGTGATTTTACTCCAGTTTCAGTAATTTCGTTACCATATAATATTTTATGGAAGACTTGGATGTTTTGAGATGATTTTCTTTTATTGGCATTCCCTTTTATATCGTGTAGATTTGTTTTTATATCGTCTTTTTATTTGTTGTAATATGGCTACTGAAAGCGTTATAGAGTTTCAGACTCCTACAAAGAGTCTTTAGTTTTAATTTATTTTGTGCGATAAACTGTCTACTAAACATGCAGGATAGAGCTACACAGTGAAGTTTATTGTTGTTATAAAGTATGAGGTTTCTTCAGTAAGAAAAAGTCAAGTTGAGGAATTCATTGAATATCAGTGACTTTATTCTGTGCACTTATTGAAAACTCTGTGACTGTATTTCAATAAATAGACATTTGGAAACTTTTTAAATAGCACGTTTTTGTACAAACTAGAGATGAAATTAAACCAAGATATTGGGCTTACAATATGTGACTGACTTCCACAGCGTTAAACCTCAAATAATGTGACCATCCCTCTGCGTCGTGATTCGATATGTATTGTATTGCTGTATTTACTAGCGGCTGGATCTGTGAGTGTTACGGATGCGCTTACAGATGTCTGCCAGTCTGAAACACTATTATCTTGTGACTGTTAAGACGTGCACATGGGGATCAGAATGAAGAAAGCTGCGAAATTTCGGTGTTTCAGATAATAATAGCGACGGATTTCTAGCATCACGACATATGCATAAGTTTTAATGTTTTACGTAATTATATTAGGTTAAGAACGATCGAGCAACGAAGTGTCGTTTCGTTTCTCCACGTTGACAGTTCTTCGATCTGTACGTACGTAAACAATGTTCCGTAGGCCTATGTTTCATGTACCGCAAGTGACTGTAAAACTCTGCAGATATTTTCCCATTGAAAGTGGCATGTAGAAGATAATGTTTTAGGTTGTTCAGGAGAAATTTTAGCCATCAGGCGAACGCAAATGCGATCTTCAGATATAGTAATTCGTAAAATATGGTGATAGCAATATTATGACTGAATTTACATCCCACCGTAGATCGTGATGCAAATTTAAAAAAAAAAGATCGGTGTAGCTATGCTAATTGCTAACTTCAAACGCGTTTAGTAAAAACTAATACTTCAGTGATGATAATGATATTAATAATGCTAGTAACAACAGCAATAATAATAATAATAGTTAAAATTAAGGTAAAAATTGTAATAAATATTTTTCCAACTTCCATGTAAAAACCTGAGTGTTAAGGTGTAAAAGTTATGTTTGCCTTTGGTTGTTTTGGAATGAACCTTGATCTCTCTCGTCCTTCGAATGTAACTTGGATTTAAAGTTGTGTGACAGAGTTTATCGTGGTTTTATTCAGTCCATCCAGGATAGTGTCGGCGTAATTTCTTACATGAGTCCAAAATTCACCCCCCCCCCTCTTATTGCAGGTTCCTTCTACTCATAGTATTTCTCCTGAGCTAAATTATCTCTGTAGCTGATAATTCATTATTAAATAATTACGTTTCATCGAGTAAGCTGTTTATGAGACAGATGTGTTGATAACCATTTCGTTGGTCCAGTAACGATTAACTACATAAGTGACTCATTGACTTGCGGACCAATTAACTAGGACCAACGGACAGAGTAATTCTTAAGCGCCCGTTAGCCGTCAGTGGCTGAAATACCTCAAAATCTTATCCTTTATGAGATTAACGTAATCCCTGCAGTTGATATAACATTGTTAAATGACCTAAGACTCATTTCATCAACCTAATTTATCACTTTAAAGTTCGTACATAGATTAGTGAAATAGTGTTGATGAATACTGTAGAAAAGTGTTTATTTCTATGGACTCTGTTGTCGAGGTTATTCAATTTTACGAACGTAGCCTGCATTTGACCCCAGATTTCAGGACAGAGAGAGACACAATATCGTTGCTACATTTTATTTTTTAAAGTAGCCTTGTACTGCAGCTGAGTTGCCTCTTTCCATGTGAATGCATTATCCATTAGTCCATGTACATGTCACTGAAGTAAAATATGTCTCGTACTGCCGTCACTGAAATATTGGTAGGAATGGGCTTGACTATTCAAGCATCAGCAGCTAACTCAATTCTTCAGAAATTGGAGCGTAAAATATCCGTCAATGAGCACTGCTATACGTCAGAGCTCTGTCTGACGATTAAATTGGGCATGGACTTATTGGCTGCCATCGACAGCCTGTTATTCTTTCGGTTCAATAAGGTCGAGGGTTTTCCATGTCCTAGGCAACCGCACGGCGAAGTGCTTGTGCGGAAGCTGGAGTCCTTGGTTTAAAACTGTATGACATGCAAAATTATCATTGGAATATCAGCTTGCAGGCAGGCCTACCGTTTTGGAAGAGGGTAATACTGAAATATACTTTTAATGTTTGCCATCCCGAAGTGTTTAACACAAATATAAATATACAATGATGTGTCAGTCAAGCACAAAAAACTTTATTATGTTTATTATTGTACTAGGGCAACATGTTTCGATTCTTACAGAATCATCTCCAGGCCCTTCTAAGAGAAGAGATCCTTACTTAAAATGTTTAAGATTGCGTTGTGGGATCCCAAAAGCTTACATTCTTGATAAAACTATGTATAAAATGCATTTTATACATAGTTTTATCAAGAATGTAAGCTTTTGGGATCCCAGAGCGCATTTTTAAACATTTTAAGTAAGGATCTATTTTCTTAGAAGGGCCTGGAGATGATTCTGTAGGAATCGAAACATGTTGCCCTAGTACAATAATAAACATAATAAAGTTTTTTTTGTGTTTGACTGACACATCTTTGTATTTTTATACTGAAATATGTGTTAAAGAAGGAGAATAGTGTGAAGTTTATAGACTGGATTGTAAGGATTCATGGTGGGATCAACAAGATGGATATTGTTATTGTTGTGGAAGCCTGAGGATAAACATATCAACGATTTGTTGTTATTTTAGAGTTACTGATAATAAGGTATTATTTTTGTAAATTAACCTGACATTCCGAAATACATATGTACTGTTTTAACATTCGGATCCGCCTCATGTTGTTCTAGAAAAATTAGTGTCATGAAATTGAAGTCTTATGATTTGTCACGCCGTGTGGACTGGTCAGTTACGATCCTTAAAGTAAATTATTGCCATACCTTGGAACTAATAACATTAGAATAAAAATGTAGAAACATTTGCATTTCGAAATGTCCCACCTACTTAAAAGAGAGATTTTTTTATCACATCTCCATACATTTCTTTGGAATTTCATCAGGAAAAAGTAACACTTTGAATCGCCATGGTTTTCTTAGATAATCTACACATCGATCCACTCCAGTAAGTACGTACATAATTTTTGTAGGGGTTAATGGCAGGTCACTGTTTTTTCTGTATGTGCACGCCATGTTCTTGAGACATTCTCGAAATATGGGATTTTAGAGCAACTAGTATTTGTTCCCTAGGGACAATTTTCTAAGCGGCGAGGCTGGAGTTGCGTCCTAAGCATAAAATGTGATATGCCTACAGAGAGCTTCATAACAACATAAAAGTTGTTGGCAAGCACGGCCACTTTGAGGTCATACCATTAACTACTAAGAGTAATTGTTAAGTGTGGAAATAATAGGAGCAGGAGTTAAACTGTTATGCTTTTGTGTATGTGTATTGGCAGACCAACACGGAAAACATGAACAAAGTACGTAAGGACGTATTCATAAACAGAAGCTGCTGATTGTTTGGGAATATTGACTGGCAGGTCGTATGAATATCTCAGAAAAACCTTCGTGCTGTCGGAATGGAGCTGTGTTAAATCCATTCCGGACAACATATATGACGTTGCTCTGATGAGAAGTAGACAGTACAGCAGCTTAAATAGGTACAGTGTCTAGTAGTAGGTCTACTGCTGCACAGGTTATGATTAAGTTGCTTAATATGTGGCATGCAATCAAGGACTTGAATGATCGCGGTTTCTGCGGTCTAAGGCGTAGATCTGCGGCCGCTCGCTTGCTGGGATAGTTGATTGGAATCCCGCTGGAGGCATGGATGTCTGTCTCTTGTTATGCGTGTTGTCAGGACTCTGGGACGGGCCGATCCCTCGTCCAGAGGAATACTGTTGAGTGTGTGTGTGTGTGTGTGTCACGGAGAGTGATCAAATGCAATTGTAACCCTCTGCACTTGCAATGAGAAGGCAGAAGAAGTCAGATTAAGGAAGAAGGAAGAAAATAAAGAAAGAAAGAAGAGAAAACG